>Ga0210388_10002679_pt1 | contig 13828 bp, 19 predicted proteins | sample IncBWC19OmetaG_FD_155485 | JGI IMG/M metagenome (GOLD analysis project Ga0210388, IMG submission 155485) | Forest soil microbial communities from Barre Woods Harvard Forest LTER site, Petersham, Massachusetts, United States - Inc-BW-C-19-O ...
GCGAGGAAGCTTGCCGTGTCGCCGCCAACCGGGCTCACGACGATCCCGGAGCTCACGCCGCTTCTGAACGCGTTTCAGCGCGACCTCGTCATCTGGGCGCTACGTCGCGGGCGCGCAGCTCTCTTCGCTGACACGGGACTCGGCAAGACGCTCATGCAGATCTTATGGGCTGATGCGATCGCCAAGTACACCGGCGGACGCGTGCTCATCTTGGCACCACTCAGCGTGTCCAAGCAGACCGAGGCCGAGGCGCGAAAGTTCGGTCTCATCGCGACACGCGTGCATGACGGTAGCGGCATCGGCGAGACCGGCGTGTACGTAACGAACTACGACCGTCTCCACCTTTTTGATGCGAGCAAGTTCGATGGCATTGTTCTGGACGAATCATCGATCATCAAGAACTTCGCGGGGAAGATCCTTGCTCAGTTGCTCGAGTCGTTTCGAGACACGCGATATAAACTGGCTTGCTCCGCTACTCCTTCCCCGAATGACCATACGGAGCTTGGGACGCACGCAGAGTTTTTGGGTGTCTGCACCCGAACGGAGATGCTTGCCGAGTTTTTCTGTCACGACGGCGCTGATACTTCCGTATGGCGACTCAAGGGACACGCTCGTAGTGCTTTCTGGCGATGGGTCTCATCCTGGGCCGCCATGCTTCGCCGTCCGTCGGATCTTGGATATTCAGACGAAGGATACGTTTTACCGGCGCTGCATGTCCACGAGCACGTATCGGCCGCCGACGCGCAGCAGACTCGCGAGGCGGGACTTCTCTTCGCGGAGCCGGTCAAGGGGCTTATGGATCGGCGTAAGGCGCGGCGGTCGACGCTAAATCTCCGGGTACAAGGGTGCGCGGACCTCGTGCAGTCGGACGCGGAAGGTTGGGTCATCTGGTGCGAACTCAATGACGAACAGGAAGCGCTACGCAAGCTGCTAGGCGATCAAGCCGTGTCGATTACCGGCTCGATGCCGGCGATCGAAAAGGAGAACCTGCACGACGCGTGGTTTCGCGGAGAGAAACGCATCATAATCACAAAGCCTTCGATCTTCGGCTGGGGTCTCAATTGGCAACATTGCGCGCGCATGGCCTTCGTCGGCGTAACGGACTCATTCGAGCGATACTATCAGGCCGTCCGACGCGAGTGGCGCTTCGGTCAAAAACGCGAGGTGCATGTGCATTTGTTCTACAATGAGATCGAGGGTCGCGTGCGCGAGAACCTGACGCGCAAGGAAGCGGAGATGATCAAGATGAGCGAGGAGCTTGGGAAGGAAACGCGCGATATGGTACGGAGCGCGGTGCACGGTGCGGAACGGACGCGGAACCTGTATGCCGACCGCGCGATCTTGATGCCGGCGTGGATGGGAAGGCGGGTGGCGGATGTCGACTAGCGAGCCCACTATCCAGGAAGTTGTGGACACTGGCATGTCCGTCGAGCGCATCCGAGATGTCGTGAACGGCATCGCTAAGGGACTACGGGCGCGTCACGGACGACAGATACTTGATGAGCACAGTATGTCGCTGATACGGATTGCAGACGCACTCGACTACCTTGTGGCGCTAGACAGGGCCAAGCGATGACCGCGACCAAACACGACCGCTTCACCGCCTACCACGCCGACACCATCGAAGTCGCGCGCGCCATGCCCGACGAGAGCGTGGATTATTCGATCTTTTCGCCGCCGTTCGCGAGCCTCTACACGTACTCGAACTCCGAGCGCGACCTCGGCAACTGCAAGAGCGACGAGGATTTCTTCGCGCACATGCGTTATCTCATCGCCGAGCAGTTCCGCGTGATGGCGCCTGGTCGAAACCTGTCGATCCACTGCATGCTGATGCCGACTTCGAAGGAGCGAGATGGCTACATCGGGCTGAAGGACTTTCGCGGCGATTTGATCCGCGCGTACCAGGCGGCCGGGTTCATCTATCATTCAGAAGTTTGTATCTGGAAGAACCCCGTCATCGCCATGCAGCGCACGCACGCGATCGGTCTACTGCACAATCAGCTTTGCAAAGACTCATCAATATCGCGTCAAGGCATCCCGGACTACCTCGTCACGATGCGCAAACCAGGTGTCAACGTCAAGCCTATCCAGCATTGGGATACGGATCCTCGCGACGGTAGCGTGCGAGGCGTCCCCGGTACGCACGAGTTTCCCGTCTCACGGTGGCAGCACTACGCGTCGCCGGTGTGGATGGATATCGATTCGGGCGATACGCTGCAGCACCGAAGCGCACGCGAGGAAGAGGACGAGCGGCACATCTGCCCGCTGCAACTGACAGTCATTCGGCGAGGGATCGAACTTTGGTCGCGACCCGAAGACATCGTTTGGTCCCCGTTCATGGGTATCGGATCGGAGGGTGTGGTGGCTTTGGAAGAGGGCCGGCGATTTATCGGGGCCGAATTGAAGGCGAGTTACTACGAGCAGGCGGTCAAGAATCTGACCGTGGCAGCGTCGACGAAACAGGTGGACCTTTTTGCGGGAGGTGGGAAGTGAAAGTGTATATCGCTGGCGCATCCAAGGAAGTGCTACTCATCGAGACGCTACGGAACGATCTGGTGCGAGCCGGGTGCGAAATCACGTACGATTGGACCATCTCGGTACGTGCCAATTCCGCGCGTCCAGATTCGGAGATCGCGCCGGCCGAGCGAGCTAGCTACGCCGCTCTCGACCTGGCCGGAGTCGAGATGTGCGATCTATTTTGGCTAGTTACGCCAGCCCAGCCGAGTGTTGGATCGTTCGTCGAGCTAGGCGCTGCATTGAGCCTTCGTGCGCGAACAAGTGAGCCGGCTCCGCGAGTCGTGATATCAGGCCCGTGGCGGACGATATTCGGCGACCTAGCGGACGCCAACTATCCGACGCACGAAGAGGCCCTTGCGGCGATCACCGCCGAGCAGGCGTTGCGGGTGACGCGATGAGCGGCGAACGGGTGGTGTTTCGCGTAGTACAGGGCGACGCAACTCAGGCGACGTTCACATACGAGGCCGACGCTCGAGAATACGTGAGCGATTCGAATATCGGAGCTCCGGACCCGCCATTTACGCTTCGCCGCGTCCGTATCCGAGCGAAAGCAAATACTTCGGAGACCGCTGAGACCCCTGCGAATTCGAACCTCTCGCCGGGCGGAGGCTCCGAAGAGGGCCCTGCACCTATCTCCGCCGAGGAGGTCGAGAGGGAGACGGAGAGGCAACAGCAAATCTACAGCGAGGCGCACGACGAGGCAATGGGTGACCTCTCCGGTTTGTCGCTGGACCAGTGCGACATGGCCGGGCGCCTATCCGTCGCGAAGGACAAGCTCGAGGCGGAGGCGAGGCTCGCGAAGGAATGGGCCGACGAAGCCGCGAAGTCAACGGAACTGATTCGCGAGCGCGATGCCCTCCGCGCCAGGCTCGAAGATGCGGGGCGAGCACTTGTGGCGTACCAGACCGAGGCGCAACGTGTCGTCGGTCTGAAAGACGAGCGCATCGCCCAGCTCGAAGGGGAGTTGAGGGAAGTCACGCTCGGCGCGTGTGCCGCGCATGCCGCGCATATCGAATTACTCGAATCCGAGCTCGCCGCCGAACGGGCGGAGCTGAACGACGAGCAGGTGGAGGCGGGTTTCCGAGTGTGGAACGGCCCCACGATTCACGCGTTGGGTGCGGACGGAACGGGGAAAGTAGACTTCGTTACGCATGGCAGGAACAAGGTCCGCGCCATCTGGGCCGCCGTACGCGAGGCGAAGGGGAAGGCGGCCCCCGCTCCCATCTACCCGCCCGCATGGTCTCCCGTGCTCCCGAACCCGCCCGCGACCTGGCGCGTAGGCCAAAAGCTCGGCCGGACGCTCTACCGCGACGACAAGCTCGTAGGCATGGTGGACGACGCAGAGACGTCTGCGGCGATTGTCGCGCGAATGAACGGAGCTCCGGTTGCGTGGACGCCGAAGCAGCGGGAGGCGGTGCGACGCGCCGTTCACGACATCAATTGGACCGATGAGTATTCGCGCAAGTTTGTGGAGTCGCTCGAAGCGGAGTGGATTGACGCCGGAAAGGACGAGGGCGGGAGATGAGCTGCAAGTGCATCGACAAGTGCGACCGCAGCAAAGATGTGCTCAACCCGCCGCGCACACCATCGGCAGACGACCCAGCAAGTCCGCCTGCATCTCGCCCGAGTCGAACGTAATCCCGTCGAGCACGAACGGCTTGCCCTGATTCCAGCACACGCCGCTGACCGCAACGAGCCGATGCCCAGCGTCGGACCCGTAGCGGTCGTGCGGCAGTTCATGGAGCTGCTCGGGGGTGAGTAGCGTCTGGTAGCCGACGTAGAGTGCTGCGCCGTACGACGCGATTCCGTCAGCCCATTGCTTGCAGTAATTAGGCACGTCGGCCGCGTCGCCGCCAACGCCCTCCAGATCCTGCCAGATGTGCATTCCGTATGGGAGTCCGATCTTCTGCGCTTCCAGCATGGCTGCTTCCGCGTCTTCGTAGCCATCGCACTCGATGGGCTTCCAGCCAGGCAGCCGCACACGTTGGTACACGGCGACCCATAGGCCGTTCGCTAGGTGCCACGCCAGCTCGTCGGCGTGGAGGTCCGTCGCCTCGGATGCGCCGGCCTTGTACGCCAGTGTTCGGATGATGCCGACGTAGCCCTCCGCGGCGAGCTTGGCGGACGTCGAGGCGGTGACGACGACGCTGGCGTCGCAGACTTTGCCAGCCGTGGCCTCCTTGGCGATCATCGCAGCCTCCCGAAGTCGCGCGCGCCGAGCAGACCGTAGGCCTGGAGGATGTACAGAAGCACGGCGATGACCAGCACGCCGATGATGATTTGGCGGAACGGGGACGCGATGGGCACGCCAGGCAACGTGAGCAGCCACGCGACGAAGCCGACGATCGCGATCAGCACGATGACGCCGATGATGGTCACGAAACAACCCTCCGAAGGTGACCGGCGACGCCTCGCCACGCGCAGTCGTCCGACCCATGACGCGACACCACGTTTCTCGCGGAGCAGTACTGGCAATACGGTCGGTTGCCCAGGCTCCAGCAAAGCGGGCCAAACTTCGCTCGCCGCTCTTCCGATTGCCAATCATGCGCGACGATGCCCCATTCGCTGTAGCCCCACGACCAGCCCCACCTCAGCCAAAGGTAGACGCCTCGCGGTGTCCATCCCCACGGGTTTTCGGCGAGGATCATTTGATCGGCGTCTCGAGCTGCGCTTCCGCCGCCGCCGTATCGCTCGCGACCATCGCGGCGAGTGACGCGGCGCCGGGCGTCGTCGGGGTGACGATCGTCCCCTTGGCAACGCCAATGACTTGCTCGACGTCGGCGATCAGCGCCTCGACGGTTGGAGCCGCCGCGATGGCGGTCGTAATGGCGGAGATGATACTCGCGAGGGTGATGGCCATGGCTACAGATTCTCTACGTCGGGGACCGCCCCGGGCGCGATATCCAGTTTGACCAGGTGCAGTTCGAGCGCCTTCCCGTAGTTCGCGGGCTCTCCTCCTGGCGCGCTACCGAGGTGCGCAATGATCGAGACCCATTCGAGCGACGGGACGGTGATTGTGGACAGGACCTTGTCGTCGTTGTCGCGATGCTCGACGCGCACCGCGCCGTCTGGCTCTCGGCGAAAGTACCACCCGTTGGTCCAGTGAAACTCGCCTGGCTGATAACTCACGGCGCACCTCCGTCCGGGCAAACCCCGGCAATGTCCTGCCCCAGCGCGAGCGCAGCGGCCACATTGGGCGGCGTTGGGCTCCCCGCGTACGTCGCGATAATCCGGAGCGAGTCCTCCACGGCGCAAGCGACGCCCGACGGGCTCGAGGCTGTCCACACGTCGACAAGCGCCGCGGCGTGGATCAGATCGACGCGCGCCGGCTCGAGCACGACGACGCACTTCTGCCGGATCGTGTCGTCGTGCGCGGCGGTCGCCGTCGCGTAGCAGGATGCCTCCACGGCGTTCCAGGCGAGGTCGGCGGCGTGGAAGGCTGCCGTGAGCGCGTCCTTCTGCGGCACCGTCAGGGTGGGCGTCGTAGGGGCTGGCGTCGAGGAACAGGCGAGCTCGGACGCGAGACCGACGGTGAGGATGATGGGAAAAAGTTTCACTGGCTCACCTTCACATTCGGCATGCTCGTCGGGAATGGCGGGTGTGCAGGTGGAGGCGGAATCGACGCGATGGCGTTCGCATTGGCGGCGACTTGCGGCACGACGGCAGCGAGCGCCGCGGAGTTCGTTGCGACGGCCGTTGCCAGCGAGCCTTGTGACTTGAGCCAGTTTTGGAGCTGAATCTTGAGTAGGCCCGTCTCGAGCAGAACGGCCGCCATGAACGCGTGCACGATGCTGTCGCGCGTGAGAGGCTGCGACGAATTCATCAAGTACTCGACGAACGTCTCGACGCCTGCCGCGGCGAACGGAGCTACGTAGAGGGCGGTGGACTTGAGCGCGGGCGGGATCGTCATGGTGTCAATGGCCTCGAGCCTGAAAGTACGACGTAACGAGCTGCGCAGCAAGGATAACGAGGCCGGCGATGATGGCTCCGTTGCGCTGGTACTTCGCGTTGACCAGCGCGTCCGCTTGCTTCTCGTCGATCCGCTTGCGCTCCTCGACGAGTCGCTTGTACTCGGCCTTCTCGCGCTCGCTCATGGCGCGCTCGATGGCCTCTCCGATCGATCCGTCGACGGCCAGATTGATGTCGTGCTGGCTGGTCTCGCGATGCTTTTCCACTTTCGACGACAGCCCCTCTACGCGTGCGTCGAGGAGCAACATGTTCGCCATGAGCTCGTCTTGATGCCTGGCGATCTCTTTGATGGCCAGCGTCAGCGACGCCACGTGATCCACTAGGGTGCGCAGGATCCGCATCGCATTCGGCGCGCCGGCACCGGTGATCTCGTCGGGGAAGTCGGGGATGAGCTGCACTAGCTTTGCCGCCATGTGAAACCTCGCGATATTATAGCATGCATACCGCGCATCACCCGGCGTCCCAGGTGGTAAGGACGCCGCTAGACACGGTATCGGCCAAGCTCACCTTCAATCGTGCGCCTACGGCGGGCGGCGTCCAAACGAAGGTGGAGCTCCCATTGACGTTGCTTGACGGGGTCGTCGTCGGAGCCGCGATGGTGATAGTGTGAGCCGTGGACAACGCAATAATCGTAAATGTGCGACCTTTGCGAAGTTGCGCAATGAGCGTAACTGTAATGGCCCCAGACGCATTGTTGACTCGGATAAGGGCATCAAGGGCCGCCGAGTTGGAGTCTACCGTGTAGTTGGCCGATACAGTAATGACAGGGTCAGAGTTGACGAATCCGAAGCGGTTGAATGGGCGCTCAAATACTGTAGGATAGAAGCCACCGATGATTCCGCCGGTCTCGCCCACCCATTGGCCGCCATTCAGAACCGTCTCGTGCAGCAAGCCGTCGAATTCTGTCCACGGCGACCGAATGCGGCTAATGACCACCGCATCGGCGGTGCCTCCGTAGGCGCCAAGTAGACAATCTGTAAATGAGACAGAGGATTCGCATGTAGCTGAGCCAGATACGTCTTTGAAATTCATCAAATAAGCTTCTGGACTGGCACCTGCCGCGAGAAAACATCCGATAGCTTGGATGTGAAATTGAGACCCTGTTACGTCAAATAGCAGAGCGTTCGTGGCCGACCCGCCACTGTCGTTATGGTCGCCTATCATCGTCAGATTGAGTCCCGACATGGTATCGGAAGAGCGCGCCTGAATTTGCCCTGTCACGCTGTCACTTTCAGTACACCCAACGAACGTCATGGCGCGTCCCATAACGCCCCCAAAGGTATACTTATACCCGGTCGTCCCCCAAATACCACCGTGGACATCGAAACTGCCCCCCGTGAGGCATTGTGCGCCGTATACCGCGTTGAATTCGCAGCCAATGAATTGATTTACGAGACTCTGGGAATGCCCTATGTTTGCGCCGAAAACACCGTACGGACCAGCGTCATTGAATTGCTTGATACGCATGAACACGTGCCCATCGTTGTTGTGGTCGCTAGAAGAGCCGGTGCCGCCCACGCAATTGGTCGAGATGGTGCCACCCGTATTGTACATTGAGCAATCGACAACAGTATTCCCGTGGGATAGTCCGGCTTGGGAATTATCGGCATACATCTCCACGCCGACGAGCGCTTGCGGGCGGACGTAATCTCCGGATACATACGTATTTCGAAGTGTCGTCGCCGTCGTCAGCGTGGATGTGCCGCCTCCAGAGGAGATTTGCACCGTTTCCGCAACGAGTAACCCGGTGCTGATAAGAGAAATCCAGGAGCCGTTCGCTACGGTGTTCGTGCCGATATGAATGGTCGTGCCAGAGGCACCGCCCGCGGCCACCGCAAACGTTGCGCCGGGGGCGACGAACGCGATATCTTGGATGACAACGCCTTCGCAATTGGTCAGGCGAAGTACGGACGACACACCCGCAGGCGCGTAGAGTACGGTTTGCCCTGACCCGGCCCCGCGAATCTTCATCGCCGACGCACTCAGCAGGACTAGCTGCGCGGTAAGTTGCCCGTAGAGTTTTGGGCTGAATTGGACGATATGCGCCCCGGCCGTCGCGCTGCCGATGGGATTTGGCGAAAGTGACGCGGCCAGCGTCAGCGCGGCTTGGATGCCAGACGTAACTTGTCCTGTCGGATTGAGCGTCGTGTTTGCGATCACTTCGTCGACATGAATTACGGTCTCGACATCGGTGTACGTGATGACTGACGGCGACGAGGCTACGAGTGCCTGTTGCGGCCACGGAGCGACACTCGGCGTCGTGACGCCGCGGATCGATACGAGCGTGGATGCGGTGCCGCTAACCGAGACATCTCCGGAGGCGATGCCGGATCCGCCTACGATCGTGACGTCAGTCGAGTTGTTGGTAGCGTTGTCGGCTACCGATACGCCGCTCCCCTTGAAGTTCAGGAACGGACGCGTAGGTAGACCCGAGTTGCTTCCTAGGTACTGGACGACCTTGAGTAGTACTCCGTCGAGGAGGCTCATTGGTTGATACCCGTCGGTCGGTATTGCTTGATGAACACCGTGTAAGGTCCGTTCGCGTTGACAGTGACATTGCTGCCGCCGAGGTTATGTACTCCGATCGCGAACGTGAGGAAGGTTGGCGGCGTCGTGTTGTATGCCATAGCGCCTTTCAGAAACGACGCTGGCACATACGTCGATACGCCTTCTGGCCCGCTAACCCATGCGCCAGGCAGGTCGACCCATGGCCCCATCGCACTACCGGCCGCGGTGAACGCGTACATAATAGTCAATGCGTATGGCACGGAGGTCGTCGGAATCGTCGTAAGGTTCGCGTCAATCTCGATGACGTCCCCTGCGTTGATCTGGCCTACCGCCCACGATTGCAGAGAATCAATGAGTTGACCCGTCGCGGAAGCTGCAACGGTAGTGGTGGCCCAGTTGGATCCCGCTGCGGTAGTCCCGATTTGCGGCGACGCGGATACGATCTTGTAGAACCCCGTCGATACGGAAAGAGCGGACGTGCGATCTCCGAGTGCTTCCAGCGCAACGTCTACGCTGGCTGCTTCGAGCGTATCGCCATCCGTGGGAATCTGATACGTGGGCCCAAGCGCGAGCGAATGCATTGTTCCGATCGTGCCACCGATACTTGTGCCGGCCACTGGAATAGAGAAGTGTACGGAGTCTACGACGGTCGCTGGCCATACCCCGTTCGCCGCTAAATTGTTGTGATTGATGATACTGACGTAGTCACCCGTCGTTAGCCCATGAGCGAAGTTTGTCTCCACCACGATCGGATTCGCGTTCGTGCTCGCTAAGATCGGATTGCTTCCGCTGATGTTGGTCAGAACGGTAGCTGGAATGCCGTTGTACTGCTCGCTCATGGCGCGACTCCTATATATCGAGCCGCGATCGTGTTTCGCGACGACACGTATTGACCATTGACGATCTTGCTCCACCGACCATAGTGACCGTCGGGGAGCTTGGTCGGATCGGACGTGGAAGGATTGAATGCGGCGTCATCGAAGCAAACGATCACGTACGGATACCACTGGCCAGCGCGCTTCACTTGCTGTACCAGAGCAGAGAGGCCGGCAAACACCGATGGGGGGCTCGCAAACCCCCAGCTAATCGTCGCGTCGCCCCACTTCTTGCCAGACGGGCTCCAATCCTGCGTCTGGGAGCACCATGAGGTGTCTGTCGAAAATATGATGAGCCACGATCTCCACCAATTGTTGGCGTGCCCGTCCCAATTCCAAAGTCCGCTCGTCGTCTGGACGGTCGCTTGCGCCACGGTCTGGGAGCCTGGCGGCATGGGGTCGACGCCGTCGCCGTAATTCCACCACGTCCCGGCATTCGTCACGACGTACATGTTGGGTAGCTGAGGGAGGATCCACCCCTTGGCAAACAGAAGTACGCCGATCGCGGTCCCCGAATATGCCCATCGATCGGCCCACTGGAGCAGGCGAGCACGAAGCGATGTAGTCGACTCCTGGAAGCCCGGTAGGATCTGCCGATCGATGCTGGCGTACGGCAGCGCATCGACAGGGGCGATCGATGGTGATCCGGCCTCGACCGCAAACGCTGCCGCATCGGACAAGCCGTCATAGAGGACACTCATTGAGTACCGGAGCTTCGTTCCAACGGGTCCGCGCCAGAAGTTCGGCGAGATCGCGTCGCTCTCGTCACGGAACGATCCGCTGGGCTGCGTCATACGTACACCACGTTGAAAAACGACGACGGATTGACCACTGGTGCGCCGGTCATGCCTAGGGAAACGCTGGCGGCCGGTGACGTGATCGCAAAGTCGGTAGTACCGGCGTTCGCGCCGATCACCGTGGCGATCACCTTGTCGATTGGCAAGATGTTGGCGCCGCTCGTGCTCACGCCTCCGATCGGAATCGAAGCGAAGTAGTTGGCCAGCGCGTCGAGCGCGTTGATGTTCGCGTTCACTGCGCTGACAGGACTATTGCGCGAGATGTAGATCGTACCCGTCACGAGCACACTGATGTTATTGACGCCTACCACCTCGATCTGGAGCCCATCAAACACACAGTATTGGTACATCGCGTTTTGAACCGCGGCGATGTCCGGCGTCGAAGGAGCGCCTGCGGAGTTCCGGATCACGACGGTAGTGACCCCGCTGGACGGATTGACGAAGGAGACGCACCCGGTAATCGTCGACGTGACGGTGAATGGGATCACACCGCTAGACGATGATGCCTGCGGGATGCTTTTGGCGACGTACTGAAATGCTCCCGTAGCTCCGCCAGCGACAGGCCCGGGAATGTCCGTCGACTGGATCGGCGCCAGCGTCGCGAGCTTGTTCTGTCCGCGAAGCAGCAGTGCTTGATTGCTTTCTTGATTCGTACCGACGAGCGACGTGGCCAGGACACCGAGCGAAACGCCGTTGAATGGCGTGATCAAGGTCAACGTTACCCCCGCGGCACTCGTAGACGCCGCGCCGGGCGCATCCGCCTGGAGATTGACCGTGCTCGATCCTGGCGCAAGCGATCCCGTTGCGGTACTCGCGTACGTGGCGCCAGTCGCCGGATTCTGCGCGCGCAGCGGATTGTTGGGCGAGTATGGGTACGACGTCGAGGAGGTGTTCGTGTACGGGACAGGGCCACTCGCGTACGTCGCCGGCTGCGGCGTGATGTTGTATTGGTCTGTTGCGCGAAGCTGCATCCACGTCGTGATCGGATTGCCGTTGCCGTCGACCATCTGCGCGGCGAGCGACGCGTAGGCACCTTGCGCGAGGTTCGCAACGTCTTGCGAATTGTCCGCGGCGAGCTGCGCGTTGACGTTGAGGATCGCAGGGACAAACGACACGGGCTCCCATGCCGTCGTTTGCAGCCCGAACTCGATGCACGCCGTCAGCTCTTTTTGCAGCGCATCTTCCGGTGTCTCCGGCTCGATGAGATCAGCGATGCTGACCGGAACGATCGCGGTCATGTGCCGGCCCCCAGCACGACGCCGTTGAGCATCGTCGTGATCGTGAGCTGATTGACCGAGATGACGAGCACGAATGGGCCGGCAGAGCTTTGGATCTGTTCGTTTAGTGTGAGCGTGTTCGTCGCCTGATTGAAGAATGGGGTTACGACGGCGCCCTGCACGCGTGGGTCTCGGAGCAATTGCGCGCGCACCGTGCCGCCGACTTCTTGAATTTGCGCGAGCGTCATGCCCTTCGAGAGCAGATTTCGTAGATCGATTCCGTCGTCTGGCGCGCCGAGAAGCGACCCTAGCGGCGTTGTTTGGCGCATGACGAGCGACTGGACGAGCACTTGGATCCCACCCGTTTCGCGCGCGCTGGGATCGATGTCGATCTGGCCCGACGAAGAGATCGACGCCCAGATGTCCGTGCCGAAGACGTTGCCGACATTGCTCATCCAGACACCACTTTGACGCTGGCGCTGGTGATCGTACCAGCAAGCGGAGGGGCGCCGGGTACCGCGGTCACGGCTCCGGAAGATGGATCTGCAATGAGCTGTCCAGGGGCGACGATCGTATGCACTTGGTCCGCGAGACGCGCCACGCCCTGCCCTACCACGCCACCGCCGAGGAACGTCACGAGCGGCGGCACATTCGGGTCGAGTCCGCACACGGCAGGCTTCGCGGGGCTGCCGTCGTGAAACTCGACGAGCACGAGCGACCCCGGAGCGGGGATCGCGTAGCCACCGTCCGCGCCGGGCCAAAGCGTGATGTTCGCGAGCGGACCGAATGGGCACGTCGTGCTCGCCGGCACGCCCGAGATAAGCACGGGCGGTCCTGGCGTCACCCCGGCCACCGTGTACTCCCATCGCATGTAAACGGCGAGCGACGCTGCGATCCGCGGCATGATCTGCGACACGACACCTTCGAGCGCTTCGCGGAGACGGTCAGACATCGAGCATGACCTCAGTGCGCATTGTGTCGGGGTGAATCGTGTGCATCGCCCTCGACACGGTACCACCGTACGTCGGCGCAAGAAAGGTCGCGCCCGGTGCCCAGTCGCCAGGAAAGTCGGTAGCGATAGAAATAACGCCCGTCGCACCGTCGAGGTCGAGGAGAACGAACGGGCTCACGATCGACGTAGGCACGCGAGGACCGGTCTGCACTACGCCGCTCACCGGATCGACCCACCACGCGTCGCCCGCGACCCGCTGGAGCGTTGCGCCGGCCACATCCTGCCCTCGGCACCATCCGGCACCCAACGTCGGCGGTAGGGTCGGTGAGACGACGGGAGGGAGCTCCCCGCACGCGGCGGCGGCATCCGCGAGCACGGCTTGCGTCGGAATGAATCCGCCGCCGTACTGCTTGGCCGGAATCGTGGTGCGCCAGCCTCCGAGGCCGCCGACGACGCGCACTCCACGACGCCCGGCAAACGCGATGTCTCGCACGTAAGCGCACGTCCACGCGACCGTCCCGAGCAAGAGCGTCTGCGGGCCTGGCACGTCGATCGGCGTGCAGAGGACCAGATCCGCGTGCCACGCGCCAGAGTACGGGACCGTCACGCGCCCCGCGAGGACGTCGATGCCGGTGAGCGTCGCGAAGCTCATCGCGCTCCAAGGGAGGCTCGGCGCGCGTCGTTGGCGTCGATCAGCGCCTGCACGGCGGGGCTCACGGGGACGCTCGCAGGCGACGGTGACGGAGGCGTCGTAGCCTGTCCCTGCGGCGTGATGGTGACATTGACTGGTGGCGGCGGAAGGTACTCGCGCACGCGGACGAGGCAGTGATACGGGGCGTCGTACGGCTGCGACGTGTTGGCAGGTTCGACGCACCCAACGCTCTCTACGAGAATCGCCGAGATGTTGCGGCGTGCAAGATCGGGCCGGTACACGCTGAGCGCCGTACCGGTCTGTACGATCGGCATCAGGAACGGAACGAGTCGCTCCTCGAC
>Ga0210388_10002682_pt1 | contig 13822 bp, 9 predicted proteins | sample IncBWC19OmetaG_FD_155485 | JGI IMG/M metagenome (GOLD analysis project Ga0210388, IMG submission 155485) | Forest soil microbial communities from Barre Woods Harvard Forest LTER site, Petersham, Massachusetts, United States - Inc-BW-C-19-O ...
GACTCGGCGCCGCCCACGTCAGGGCAGTTGCAGCGACTCGCCGGTCGGCGCGTGCGTCAGGTGCCGGTGGGGTGCCAGACGGTTTTGGTTTCCAGGTAGGCGAGCATGCGCTTGAGGCCGGGGGGCTGGGTCCAGTCTTCGGCGACCCCGTCCTCAGCAGCAGGACGCAGGACGCGCTTGAGGTTGTCGGCGGCGGCGACGGCCAGGTCGTCGGCTAGGTCGTCGGGCGCGCCGGTCAGGTCGATTGCGTTGACGTCCATGTGTGAGGCGAGCCAGGGGGCGACCTCGGCCGTGCGGCCGGTCAGCACGTTGATCACTCCGCCGGGCACGTCCGAGGTGGCCAGCACCTCGGTCAGGGACACGGCGGGCAGCGGGTAGCGCTCGCTGGCCAGCACCACGACCGTGTTGCCGGTCACGACGGCGGGCGCGACGACCGAGACGAAGCCGAGCAGGCTCGAGGCCTCGGGGGCGATCACCGCGACCACGCCGGTCGGCTCGGGCAGGGAGAAGTTGAAGAACGGACCCGCCACCGGGTTGGACGCCCCGCGGACCTGGGCGATCTTGTCGGCCCAGCCGGCGTACCAGACCCAGCGGTCGATGGCCGCGTCCACCACGGCTTCGGCCTGCCGGGCGCCCAGGCCTTCGGCCGCGCGGACTTCGGCGGTGAACTGGGCACGCCGGCCTTCGAGGAGTTCGGCGACCCGGTAGAGGACCTGGCCCCGGTTGTAGGCGGTCGCCGCCGACCAGCCTGCGAACGCCTTGCGGGCGGCGACCACCGCGTCCCTGGCGTCCTTGCGGGAGGCCAGCGCCGCGTTGGCCAAGAACCCGCCCTTGTGGTCGGTCACCACGTAGGACCTTCCGCTTTCCGAGCGGGGGAAGGCCCCGCCGATGTACAGCTTGTACGTCTTGCGCACGGCCAGGCGCCCAGGGGGGGCGTCCCCCGGGGAAAGCACAGTGTCAGACATCGAGGTAGGCCTCCAGGCCGTGCCGGCCGCCTTCCCGGCCGTAACCGGATTCCTTATACCCCCCGAACGGGGAAGACGGGTCGAACTTGTTGAACGTGTTCGCCCACACCACGCCGGCCCGCAGTCGGGAGGCCATCCACAAGATTCGCGACCCCTTGTCGCTCCAGACCCCGGCGGACAGCCCGTACGGGGTGTTGTTGGCCTTCTCCACCGCCTCGGCCGGGGTCCGGAAGGTGAGTACGGACAGCACCGGGCCGAAGATCTCCTCGCGCGCGATGCGGTGCGCCTGCGAGACCCCGGTGAACACGGTGGGCGGGAACCAGAAGCCCTTGACCGGCAGCTCGCACGGGGGCGACCAGCGCTGCGCGCCCTCGGCCTCGCCGACCTCGGACAGCTCGCGGATCCTGGCCAGCTGGGCCGCCGAGTTGATCGCGCCCACGTCGGTGTTCTTGTCCAGCGGGTCGCCGAGGCGGAGCGTCTTGAGGCGGTTTTGAAGTGAGGCCAGCACCTGGTCGTAGACGGACTCCTGGACCAGCAGCCGGGAGCCCGCGCAGCAGACGTGGCCCTGGTTGAAGAAGATGCCGTTCACGATGCCCTCGACGGCCTGGTCGACCGGGGCGTCCTCGAACACGATGTTGGCGGCCTTGCCGCCCAGTTCCAGGGTTACCTTCTTGCGCGTTGGCGCGCACTCCCTGGCGATTTCCTTGCCCACCTCGGTCGATCCGGTGAACGCCACCTTGTCGATCCCGGGGTGGGTAACCAGGGCTTTGCCGGTGTCGCCGGCGCCGGTGAGGATGTTGACCACGCCCGGCGGCAGGTCGGCCTGCTGGCAGATCTCGGCGAAGGTCAGCGCGGTCAGCGGCGTGGTCTCGGCCGGCTTGAGCACCACCGTGTTGCCGCAGGCCAGCGCGGGGGCGATCTTCCAGGCCAGCATCAGCAGCGGGAAGTTCCACGGGATGACCTGGCCGGCCACGCCGAGCGGCCGCGGGGCGGGACCGTAGCCGGCGTACTCGAGCTTGTCGGCCCATCCTGCGTGGTAGAAGAAGTGCGCCGCGACCAGCGGGATGTCGACGTCGCGCGATTCCCGGATCGGCTTGCCGTTGTCGAGCGACTCCAGGACGGCCAGCTCGCGGGATCGTTCCTGGATGATCCGGGCGATGCGGAACAGGTACTTGCCGCGCTCCTTGGCCGGCAGCACGGACCAGGTACGTTCGTAGGCCCGGCGGGCGGCGGCCACCGCGCGGTCCACGTCGACCGGGCCCGCCTCCGCCACCTCGGCGAGTACCTCCTCGGTGGCGGGTGAGATGGTCTTGAACGCGCGGCCGTCCGCGCTGGAGGCAAACTCCCCGTTGATGAAGAGCCCGTAGGACTCGCGCAGGGAGACGATGGACCGCGATTCCGGCGCGGGGGCGTACTCGAACTTTCCCATGTCAGTCCAGCGTGAAGTAGTCGGGGCCGGAGTAACGGCCGGTGGCCAGCTTGGTCCGCTGCATGAGCAGGTCGTTCAGCAGGCTGGAGGCGCCGATGCGGAACCAGTCGGGATCGAGCCAGTCCTCCCCCGCCGTCTCGTTGACCAGAACCAGATAGCGGATGGCGTCCTTGGCGGTGCGGATGCCGCCGGCCGGCTTGACGCCGACCTGGCGGCCGTGGGTCGCGCGGAAGTCCCGAACGGCCTCCAGCATGACCAGGGTGACCGGGAGCGTGGCGGCCGGGCTGACCTTGCCGGTCGAGGTCTTGATGAAGTCGGCGCCGGCCAGCATGGCCAGCCACGAGGCACGGCGCACGTTGTCCAGCGTGACCAGCTCGCCGGTCTCCAGGATGACCTTGAGGTGGGCGGCATCTTCGACGACTTCGCGGACGGCGGCGATCTCGTCGTAGACCAGCTGGTAGTCCCCGGCCAGGAAGGCGCCGCGGTCAATGACCATGTCCACCTCGTCGGCGCCAGCCTCGATCGCGTACTTCGCGTCGGCCAGCTTGACCTCGAGGCTGGTCCGGCCGCTGGGGAACGCGGTGGCTACGCTGGCCACGTGGATGCCGGTGCCCTTGACCTCGGCCGCCGCGAGGTGAGCGAGGTCCGGGTAGACGCACACCGCGGCGACCTGGGGCGCGGTCGGGTCGGCGGGATCGGGGCGCTTGGCCTTGGCGCAGATGGCCCGCACCTTGCCCGGCGTGTCCTGGCCCTCCAACGTGGTCAGGTCGATCATCGAGATGGCCATGTCGAGCGCCCACTGCTTGGCCGTGGTCTTGATCGACCGGCTGGCGAGCATGGCCGCCCGGGCCTCCGCCCCGACCTGGTCCACGCCGGGCAGCCCGTGCAGGAACTCCCGCAGTGAGGAGCCCGCTCCGGCCCGGATATCAACTGGCGCGCTCATCGGCGACTCCCTCCTGCGACCATTCTCACCTACGGTCGCGACCACGAGGTAAGCCACCACTTGACCAGCCCGCGGTCCGGTCGGGCCCCCGTGCCGACCGGACCATCTGTTAGGACGACCGCGCCCGCGGAAATTCATCGCGCAGATCGCTAATCACCCGGGCCGCTCCCGCGTACTAGTGACTGTGAGGCACTGGCTCCCGCGGCGATGCATTGACTACTCTCGTGCCAAGCCATGGCTAGGGAGGGCGATGGACCAGGGTTTCCCGGACAGCGATTTCCCGGACGGGTCTGAAACGGAATTGCAGCGGCGGGTCGCCGAAGGTGTGGAGCCGCGCACGATTCTGGAGGAGCTTTGGCGAACCATGCAGCCGCGGCTATACGGGTACGGCTGCAAGCGCCTCGGGGACACCAGCCAGGCCGATGACTTCGTGCAGAAGGTGTTCCTGAAGATGCAGGTGAACTTCGCCAGAATGATCGCACGCGAGCCGGTCGAGGCGTGGATATTCACGGTGGCCAGGAACGAGATAGTCGACTGGTACCGGGAGCGGGCCAAGAGCGATGTGCCCGCCGAAGCAGAGCTCCTGGACCGCGACTCGGCCGAAGAATCGTGGCGCATTCCGTTCGAGGAGCAGATCGAAACGCGGATCGGGGATATCAAGCCGCTGTATGCCTACCTCCGCGCCACTCTCGCGCGGGGCTGGCTGCGCGATGACGACCTGCGCGCCTACTGGCAGGGAATCGTCGAGGAGGTACCCCAGCGGACCCTGGCCGAGCGGTTCGGGGTGAGCCAGGGACGCATCTCCCAGCTGAAGTCGGAGGTCGGGCAGAAGGTACGGATCGCCCTGTACCTGTCCGAGATCCTGGGCCTGGTCAGGGCGCCCCAGCGGGAGGCTGAGATCCGCTCGCACCTGGAACTGCTGGACCTGACCGCCGCCCTGACCGCGGCCGATCGCGCGCTGCTGCGGCACGCGGGAGGGGCGGTACGGCGCGATCCCCTCGGCCAGCCCTACCTGCTCCCCAAGGATGCGGAGCGGGCGATCCAGGCCCGGCCCGCCGGCCGCTCCGCGAGCCTGCGCGAGCTGCACGGCGCCGAGTCCAAGTACGCGGCGGCCATTCCCAATCCCAGTCCCCATTGCATCGAAAGCCCGTGTGCGGTCCACACGGCTTCCCGCGGCTGATTCCCGCGGCTCACTAAGGCGGAACGATGATGAGTGAACTCGACGAGCCCGACGAGATCAGCCGTGAGCTGGACGCGATCTTCGCCGAATTCTTCGGGCCGCCGACCGAGATGGACCTGCGGGGGGTCGACCCGGCCACGTTCGCGCTGGGCCTGTCGTACGGGTTCGACAGCTGGCAGCACGCGCGGGTGGTGGCGAACAACCGGCGCCACGTCGCGACGGCGGCTCAGCACTGGGCCGAGCACCATCCCAGCCCGGAGTTCCTGACCCACGCGGCCGGGACGGACGAGAGCGCCGTGCGGCACCGGGAACTGCTCGACCGGGCGCACCCGGGGTGTGCCGCCTGCGAGGAGCAGCTGCAGCGGCTGGCCGGGCCCGACCCGGACCGCGTCGACCCGTTCGCCGCCCCCGACGACATCGACCTGGCCTGGCTGGCGTTTCAGCCGGTGGAGGTGGTCCGGCGGCTGGACAGCGAGACCGAGACCGCCCGCCCGCTGCACATCCGCGGGCGCGCCGAGGACCGGTCCATCACCGCCGAGCCCTACGGCGGGCGCGACTGGCGGATCACGGTCCGGGATCCGCGCGCGCGTCACGCCACGGTGTGGATCGGCTGGACGGGTCGGCAGATCACCCAGCACGCGGTGATCTTCGAGAACGACCTGGCCGAGATCGACGCCGAGGCGCCCGAGGAGGGGGCCCGGCCGCAACGAGTGCGCGTCCGGATCACCGACCCGCCGGTCCCCCCGTAGCCGGCGGCCTGCACGTACCCGGATCGCCCACCGGAAAGCCGATGTGGCTTACGATTGAGCTGGCTTCGGTTCCGATCGGATATCCCTTGTACATCTACGCCGAGTTCAAAGTAGAGATCCGTCGCGGGCGTGAGGGCAGGCACGGCCACCGGGTAACGGTCGAGTGCGAGAAGCCGGACGGCGGCCGGGTCGGCCCCACTGACGCTCAGCCCATCACTTCCTCGGTCGCCAGGCTGATGCCCGCGGCGAGTGCCGAGCAGCGGATCGATCTGGGCGAGGAACTGGGCCAGTGCATGTTCCCGCCGCGGGTGCTGGCCGCCTTCACCGAGACGCTGCGCGGGCTCGACGCCGGCACCGGGATCCGGGTCCGCCTGCTGTGCGTGGATGAGGAGATGGCGCGCTGGCCGTGGGAGCTGGTGCGCATCGCGGCGCCGGCCAAGGCCCGGTCCAGGTACCTGTTCCGCGACGAGCGTTTGTCCCTGGTCCGGACGGTCATCGACCACCGGCCGGTGGACCAGCCCAAGGAGCGGCGCAAGCTGGTCATCCTCACCGTCGACGCCACCAAGGTGCTGGACGAGCAGGAGCTGGAGCCCGACTTTCCCGAGCAGCTGGCGCACGCCGAGTCGCTGCTCCGGCTCGACCTGACCCATCCGACCCGCAGGACCATCGACGAGCTGATCGACCAGGTGGCCGACGGCGAGGACCCGCTCGACATCTTCCACTTCACCGGGCACGGCCGGGCACCCCGCGACGTCCAGGCCGGGGCGCTGGTCCTCTACCGCGACCAGGACACCGGCAGCGAGCACTACCGGGGCGACGAGCTGGCCAAGCAGCTGCACCGGGCCGGCACGTCGCTGGCGTTCGTCAACGCGTGCTACACCGACCAGGCGGCCACCGGCGACGGGCCCGGCATCGCACAGTCGCTGACCGGCATCGTGCCGGTGGTGATCGCCATGCGAGACGCGGTGCGGGACCGCGACGCCAAGGACTTCGCCGAGACGTTCTACCAGTGGCTGCTGAACGGCAGCACCGTCGACGAGGCGGTGGCCAGGGGCCGGGTCGGCCTGGACGAGTCGCTGCCCGGCTGGGGTTACGTGGTGCTCTACAGCCGGGCCAGCAGCGGCCGGTTCCTCGAGCCGATGCCGGCCGCCGTGCAGCCGGCGCTGGCGGTGGCCCAGCGGACGCCTGGTGACGGGGTCCGGCGCTGGGCGATGCTGGGCGGCGCCCAGGGACACTGGCAGGTCATCCCGGGCGAGGCCGGGCCCGAGCTGCTGCCGGTGGAGGACGCCACCAAGGCCGACATCAGCCACTTGCGCCTGGTGCACGCCTCGCTAGCGCTCAGCGGCGACGCCCGGGTGGTGGCCCAGGTCAACCGGGACCGGCTCGCCCTGGCCTGGGTGGACCGCGTACGGCCGCGGCTCGACCGCTGGCCGCAATCGTTCGAGCTCGCCCTGGACGCGCAGGAAATACGTTTGCTCGCGGTGGCCGTGGACTACGGTGACGAGGTGATATGCGTACTGAGCACCGATCAGGCCACCTACCGGGTTGACGTGGCGCCCAAGGCCCGGCCGCTGGTGACCCCTCTGTTCGAGGAGCCGACGCGCTACGCGACGATCCTGGCGGGCCAGATTGACACGGTGGACTCCGGCGGGCGGCTGCGCGGCTGGGACGTGAACCAGGACCGGTACGGCATCGCGGAGGTCAGCTCGCTGGACGGGGCCCGCTCGGGCGGGCGCGCGGTCTACGCGCTGGCCGGCCGGGACGAGGACGGACGGCCCATCGTCGCCGAGACCGGCCCGGCCGGCTCGCTGGTGGCCCGGCCCGGCGTCGCGGCCGACGAGGTGGTGGTCGTCCGGCCGCTTTCCGCAGCCCAGGCACCGGCCGAGATCCTGCTGAGCACCGACGGGCACATCGAGCGGGTCGGCACGTGAATCGGGTCGCGCTGCTGCGGGACGTGTCGGCCAAACTTCGCCACCGGCGTCTGGTGTGGGCCGGGATCAGGGGCGACGACGCCGAGCCGCTGGCCGATCTCCCGCAGTTCGAGGGCGCGTACACGATCATCAACGCCTACTCCCGGAGGCTGTCGGTCGACGGCCACGCCTACGAGGACCTAACCGGCGTCCGGGTGGACCTGGAGACGTGGGACATCGATGATCACCTCGACGCGCCGCAGACGGCCAGGTTCCGCCGGGTGATGCTGCAGGCGCTGTCGGCGCCCAGCGCGCTGCTGCCCTACCGCCCGTCCAGTTTCCTGTCCGCGATTTACTTCGCCCGGCGGGACCGCTGCCTGAACCTCGGCCTGTTCGGCGGGCACCAGGCCGCGTTCGAGCACAAGCCGTGGGTCGAGACGTCGCTGTCCGACCTCGGCGTCCGCACCATCCCGTGGACCTACGTGGCCGACGAGGAGCAGCTGCGGACCGACGACATGCTGCGGCGCGGACCGCTGATCCTGCGGCGCAGCCGGACCTCCGGCGGTGAGGGCATCGTCCGGGTGGACGACGCCGGGCAGGCCAGGCTCCAGTGGCCGCGGGTGGCCGAGGCGTTCGTCAGCGTGGCGCCGTTCCTGTCCGGCGGTGTGCCGGTCAACGTGGGCGCCACCGCCTGGCACGACGGGGTGACGGTGCACTACCCGTCGGTCCAGCTGATCGGGATACCCGACTGCGTGACGCGTCCGTTCGGTTACTGCGGCAATGACTACGGGCGGGTCAAGGACCTCGGCCGCGACATCCTCGACCAGATCGAGACGGCTACGATCACGGTCGGAAACTGGCTGCGCGGCTACGGTTACCGCGGCACGTTCGGCGTGGACTTCCTGGTGCACGACGGGGTGCCGCTGTTCACCGAGGTCAACCCGCGCTTTCAGGGCTCGACCCACGCCTCGTGCAAGCTCGCCATCGACGCGGGCGAGAGCTGCCTGATGCTCGAGCACCTCGCGGCCATCATGGGCATGTCCGCGCCGCCGCAGCGCCCGGTCGCCGAACTCGCCGCCGAGGCGCCCGCGCTAGCGCACTTCGTCGTGCACTGGGTCGGCGACCAGGCGGAGCGGCTGGATCCCTCGCCGCTGGTGCGGCTGGCCATGGCGACCAGGCGGTCCATCCGGGCCGAGGTCCAGACCCGGCCGGCGCTGCTCACCGAGCGGGGCGCCGCCGTCGCTCGCATTGTCTGCCGGGAGTCGGTGACGCGGACCGGGTTCGAACTGACGCAACCATGGGCCGGGGTAGTTTCGGCCTGGAAGGCCGGCGCGGCCACGGCCACAGTCGCGGCCGCGGCCAGGCCGCAGCGTGCGGAGCAAGTGATGACGCCAGGATCCTTGGGGGGCTAGATGAGGCAGTTCAAAGCCCGGCGAGAGCCACGTTCGGGAACCAAGACGTTCTTCGAGCACGGGCGGGACGAGTACCTCGCGGCCAAGGTCGTGCCGTGGGTGGAACCGCGGCGGTTCTGCAACGCGCTGGAGGAGATCCACACGCCGCTCGGCCCCCTCTACAAACGCAGCGGATACCCCTGGATCACCCTGGTCCTGGGCAGCGGCTGCCTGGAAGCCGGACACGACATCAGCGGCACCCGGGTCCGCGACGTGCCGGCCATCGTGCAACGACTGCTGGCCGCCGTCGACCCGCTGCCCGACGGGACGAACGCCGCCAAGCTGGCGGGCGCGTTCGCGGCCTCGCTCATCGCCGACCGGCTGGGACCGTCGGCGTCACGGGACAGCGGCGACGACAGCGAGGCGGCGGCTGAGCCAGGCGATCCCCGCCCGCAGGCCGGCGACTCGTTCGACACCGCCACCGACCTGAAGACGGCCAAGCTTCTGCTCTGCGCCGCCCTGCTGACCCGCCTGTACCACCTGGCCAGCGCGGCGGCCCCCGACGCGCTCAGCCGCACCGGTCACGACCGGGTCAGCCTGCCGATCGGCCGGGCCGGATCGGCCGAGCTCGAGACCGACGCCCTCCAGCCGGTCCTCGTCCTGCTCGAGGAGCTGATCAGCTCGGCCGAGGAGAACGGGCACGACTCCGAGGATGCGGTGCTCCACCAGGCGCTGGCCACGATCGACAGCTCGCTCAGCCCGCGGGGCCACCAGCCGTCGCTGCGGGTGGCCGACATCCAGCTGCTGACCGAGCTGTGCTGGTATTCGCTGACCCAGGGCACCTCCGTTTACCCGGGCTGGAACGACCTGCTGCTGCACCTGAGCACCCGGAGCTCCCCCGCGCTGTTCGACCGGTGGCTGCCCCGGCCCGCATTCGACGACATCGACGCCGCGTGCCAGTTCGTGGAACAGCGTTACGCGGCCACGACGCGGCTGTCCTGGACGCAGCTGGAGGACGACGACCAGACCGACCGGGAACGGTTCTACGCGACGGTGGCGGCGGTGCTGCGTCAGCAGGCCGCCCTGCGCGAAGGCTTCCTGCAGTCCTCGCCGCTGCAGCCGCCCATCGCCTCGGCCTTCGTCACGTCGTTCGACCTGGAACTGGAGATGGCCATGTGGCGCTCCAGCACCGAGCCGTTCGTGGTCGCCGTGCCGATGAACCTGCTGCAAGACGTGGCCGAACCCGCCACGTGCCTGGCCTCGGTGTGCTGGCTGGGCTGCCTGATCCGGCCCGACCACGACCTGACCCACTCCGAGCAGCTGGAAAGGCTGCGCACCCCCGCCGAGGCGGACTGGTTCCTGCTCAACGGCGACACGGCGTACGAACTGACCTACGGCAACTACCCGGTGGTGGTGCGGCTCAGCGGATCGCCCCTGATGCGGGCGCCGCGCTTGTGGACCGAAGACGGCAGCGACTGGAACGACCTGTGCCGGCGGCTGCTGAAGGACTACCACATCGAACTGCCGAGCGAGCCGCCCGACCTCAACGAGCCCGAACTGCGGATGGCGCACGTGGCCCTGCTCGATGAGTACTCGGCCATGCAGCACGCGGCGTCGGAGTTCCTGGTCTACCAGCCCGACCGGAGCAACGAGCGGGTCCGCCAGGGATTGCCCGCCGCGCTGTTCGGGACCCGGGGCTCGGCTTTCGCCAGGTTCTGGATGATGATGGGGGTCCAGGTCAGCGACAGTAGCATCCGCTACCGGTTCGCCTCGCAGATGACGGTGCCCACCAGCATCGACGGCGAATCGGTTAAGAAGGCCCCGACCCCGAGCCGCGCCGGGCTGGTGGTCAACTGGCGCACCGACGACACCGTGCGCGACCTGCTCGGCTGGTACAACTTCGATGTCGTGACCGACCGCTGCGAGAACTTCCAGGTTGACCTCCAGCACTATCTGCGGCACCTGCAGAGCACGACCCACCGGCCCGCCGCGCGCAAGAGATGTGAGCTCACGTGATCACCCTGGAGCAGTGGAAGAAAAACTTCCTCGACAAGGACACCTGCCCGTGGCGCGGTCCCAAGCCGATGGAGCCGGGGGACGACGACCTGCTGGTCGGCCGGCAGGACGACCGCGATCGTTTCGCGCACGAGGTGCTGACGCATCAGCTGGTGATCCTGCACGGAGAGTCTGGGGTGGGGAAATCGTCGCTGCTCAACGTCGGCCTCGTCCGTGACCTCACCGAGCGCGGCTTCCAGCCGATCGTGTGCCGCAACTGGGCCAGGGAGGCGGGCAGCCCTGACCGGCCCGAGGATTTCGTCGCGGCCAAGGTCGCCAGCGAGTTGCGGTCCCTGGGCATCAACGTCGGCGACGCCGCGCCGCAATCGATGGTGGAGCAGCTCAACGCGAACTACGGCGAGCTGGCGGTGCTGGTGCTCGACCAGTTCGAAGAGCTCATCCGGCACCAGCGGCCGTTCTTCAAGCGCGCGCTGGACTGGGTGGTCGAGCTCAACAGCAGGTACGACATCCACGTCGTCATCTCGCTGCGTTCGGAGTACGTGCACCGGCTCAAGGCGCTCAACGTGCAGATCCGGCCGTTCTCGATGTCGACCTTCGAGCTGGAGGCGCTGACCGCGGCCGAGCACATCCGCGACGTCATGGCCAGCGGCAACCCCGGTCACTTCGGCAGCACCGCCTCGCTGCGCACCGAAGACGCGATCCCCGACCCGGCGGCCCTGGCCATCACCCTCGAGGCGATCGAGCTGTTGCTGGGCGAGTGGAACACGATCCAGGAGACCGAGTTCGGGTCCGCGGACGTCGGGCTGCTGCATCTGCAGGGCGCGCTGTACGCGCTGTACGCCCGGGCCAAGCCGGACGGGACCGCCATCCGGGCCGAGCACGTCCGGCAGATGATCGCGGCCGCCGTCGAGCGGAACCGGGACATCTTCAGCCTCGGTTTGATCGAGTCGGTCTCCCGCAAGCTCGACCTTTGCGAGGAGGCCTGCCTGGACGAAGATCCGGCCAGCAGCCTGGACGAGTTCCTGATCGCCGGGACCCGCGAGGCGGTGCGGCGGACCGCGGCGCACCTGTCCAGCGGCGGCTTCAAGCTGGACCGCGAGGCGTGGGACCTGGCCCAACTCGCGCTCCAGCGCGAACTCCGGATCTTCAGCGAGATCGAGAAAGACCCGGCGGAGCGGGCCTTCCGGACGATCTACGGTCTGGGCACCACCGCGGCCCCGGCCGCAGCTGGCGCCGTCGACCTGCTCAGCGTGCCGCGCGCCGTGGTCGCGGCCGCGGCCGGCCTGCGCGCGCCAGCCGAGGGGTCCCAGGCCTCGCCGCTGGCCGAGCTGGGGATCGCGGTGTCGCCGTGGGAGGCTGATCCCCGGAGCCTGTCAGCCGGCCCGATGTTCGGCTACCCGCCGGACGAGGTGGTCATCGAGGAGCTGCGGCGCTTCGCCTTCGCACTGGAGTGGCTCACCACCTCCTCGCTGATCAGGCCGACCTCGCCCGTGGTGGACTGCACCATGCTCTCGCTGATCCACGACGGGTTCGGCGAGGCGCTGGAGGACTGGGCCGACTCGGAGCACACCGGGCCGGCGGCGGCGCTCGTGCTGCTGACCGGGGCCCAGGGCGACGTCTTCGAGTGGGTCCGCGAGGACGCCGACGAGTACTGGCCGCAGTTCGATGGCGCGGGCCAGGACCGGGTCATCGTCAACCTGCGCTGGTACAACTGCCGGGTCCGCGCCCGCTTCCGGCACGTCGTGTTCGCCAACTGCGACTTCCGGGGCACCCAATTTGTGAACTGCTCGTTCGAGGGTGTGGTGTTCGTCAACTGCCTGCTGGACGGGGCGATGTTCGGCGACTGCGACATCATCGGACCGGTGGTCAGCGCGCCGGCCAAGGTGTACGACAAGGAGGGCCTGCCGTCGTTCGCGCTGACCGGGCTCGACGCCTCGACCCGGGCCGCGCTCAGCCACTACCGCGGCGAGGACTTCTCGGGCGCGACGCTGTACTCGGTCACCTCGGGCGTACCGGTGACGAACCGCCCGGGTACCCGCTCGAAACTGCTCGACTGGGCGTCGCAACGCGGCGGCCTGACCATGTACGGCGGCCGGCTCAGCTCGCTGATGGTCCGCAGCGGGCACTTCAGGGGCGGCGGCGAGCTCGCGCTGCGCCACATCGCCGGGTCGTCGCTCGACATTACCGAGCAGGGCGCGGCGCTGATCTCGCTCTTTGGCAGCTCGATCCGCGGGCTGTCGATCAGCCGCCGCGTCGGGCCCGAGGAGGAGCAGGGCGAGATCAAGCTGATCGTGCAGGGCTCGGTGCTGGCCAACACGTGGTTCGACGAGGGCCTGACCGGGACGGCGCGCTTCGACAACAGCGTGGTGTGGCAGCTGATGAACGTGAGCGAGCGCAGCAGCTACCGGGTCACTCTGGAGAACTGCACCCGGTACGGAGCGGTCAACATCGAGGACACCGAGAACGCCGGGCCGAAGGCCGACTTCGCCGAGCACGACATCCCCGATCGCAGCGAGATCGTGCATCAGGCCCGGTTGATGGCCTACCGGCGGGAGCCGGCCATGGTGGAGCTAGACGAGACGCGGGGACAGTAGCGCCTCGATCAGCGCCATCCGGACGAACAGTGCGTCGTCGCTCTGCTGGAACATCCGGATGCGCGGATCGGAGCGCGCGGTGGTGGCGATCTCGTCGATGACCGGCATCGGCGACAGCACGATCGCGTCGGGCCGCAGCGCGGCCAGCGCCTTGCGGTCCACCCGCAGGCGCGCCCGCCCCGGTTCGTCCAGCGCACCGTGCGGGATGCCGGCCACGTACAGGACATCCACGTCATCGAGGTCCCACGGCGCCCGGTGCTCGGCGTAGCAGCCGGCCTGGTCGGTACCGTCGCTCAGGCGAGGGTCGGAGATCGCGACCAGAGCCCGAGGCGCGAAGCGCGCGAACAGCCGCACCAGGCTGCGCACCGCCCGCATCCGGAGGTCGCCGCAGATCGCGACGGTCAGCTCAGAGACCGGCCCGCGGGCCTGTTCGATCGCGTACAGGTCGATGAGCGCCTGGGACGGATGCTCACCGCAGCTGCCCGCGTCGCCGCCGTTCAGGAAGCTGCTGACCAGCAGCGGGTACAGCTGCGAGGCGTCGAGCGCCCGGCCGGGCCGGGCGACGACCAGATCGACGTTGCCGCTCACCACGCGCAGGGTGTCGGCCCAGCTCTCGGGCATCGCGACCGCGTTCCCGCGGCGTTC
>Ga0210388_10002683_pt1 | contig 13822 bp, 25 predicted proteins | sample IncBWC19OmetaG_FD_155485 | JGI IMG/M metagenome (GOLD analysis project Ga0210388, IMG submission 155485) | Forest soil microbial communities from Barre Woods Harvard Forest LTER site, Petersham, Massachusetts, United States - Inc-BW-C-19-O ...
ACAGATACTTCAGGAAGCCCCACGCGATGCGAAAGAATCCGCGCTGCGTTTCCCGGACGTAAAGCCGAGGGTCGATCTCTATTCGTTCAAGCGTATCGGTACGGAAGAATTCCCCGCCTTCCTCGTACACCGCCCACCCGAGGCCGTACTTTCGCATGGTCTCATCGGGCCCGATGTAGCGGAAAAACACTGGCACTCGCGGAAGAAGTCGCGGCATCATTTGTACGCTCCCAGGTCGGCAACCGTTCCGGGGTATCGCGCCACTGGCACAGGAGCTGCCCATTCGGGCCGGAAGGGTTCGCCGTACGTCATCAAGTGCTCGTCGATCAACCACAGGCTGGTGTACTTGACGCGATTCCCTGGGATGCGCGAGGAATCGCGGCAGGTTTCACAGAGAAAGATCGCCCTAGGGGTAACGACCCGCGCGTACTCGTTGATCCGATAGGACTCGCCGCACATAAGCGCTGTCATCTCGGTAAAGGGCCGGGCGGAAAGTTCCCGCTCCTTTCGAAAGTGCTCGCAAATCAGAAACTCAGAATAATCGGGGAAGACGTTGGGCAACGGTGCGAGCGTTCCGTTAAGAAAGCAAGACGGGATGAATTCCTCGTGCTTCTTGCCCAGCAGCTTGGATAGGAGTCCCATTAGTTCGCCCTCACCTTCGGCCACTTCACGCGTGGGCGTTGCTCCCAGGCAGCGTACGAAGATCGCGGCATTGCCAGATAGATCGGTAACGCGTCTACGATATCGACGCCGAAGAGTCTCTCTGCGTGAATCAGGACCTCCAATTCGTGCGGAGTCGCCATGCTGCCCTGCCACGCGCCGGGCTGCTCTAGGGCATCCACAATCAACGCTCTATTCCAGACGTCCTCGATCTCTGCCGCGCGAATCTTCGACCCGTCGAGAAGCTGCCCTACCACCTTGTTGACTGAGTCGAGAGGCTCTTCAATGCAGATGTAGGGGAGCCCGTGCAGGCGTTTGATCTTCGCTTGCAGATGGGGAGGTGCGTCGAGGGTGGGAGGGATCATGCGGCTTTCTCCAGAGGCTTGCGCCAGCCGATCTTAAACACCCGCCCGCCTGTATTGTCGTGCCTGCATCCAGGCTTGCACCGGAACTCCACGGAGAGCACCCACATGCAGAGAGGGCAGAACAGACACCAACCCTCGCAAATGTACGTGGAGACGCTTGGAGGGTTGAAGACTTCGGCTTGCATCCTGTTCGGATGATATCAGAAAGTGCTGGCGCTATCGATGCCTGCCCCGGAGGGCGCTCCATCATCGAATCGCTGGTTGCAACAACGTGCGGCCCGCGAGTACGAATCACGGGATCACAGCGCCAGCAGAAACGATGATATCAGAAACTCGCCAAGTCAACGAGGATGACGCTTCCCGCTTCGCAGACGATCTCATCGGGCAGCGGGACGGGCAACCTTCCCACGGGTGGCGCCCCGCTCACTGTGGCGGCATACGCAAGGTCGTTTTCTACCTGCACCTGGGAGAGTTGATTACCATTCGCATCCCAGAATCGTAGGAGGAGCGGCCCCGTGTTGCCAGAAAGCTCAAATGCTCGAATGTGGTATTCGGCGTCTTGCTGGAGTTGCAGGGGCACTTTGTTGGATGGCACGATCGCGAGGGATGGCGTGTTGAAGGAGTCGAAATAGTATTCGAATTCTTCGTCCACAAATCCCGGTGGGGGTGGAGGGTAGGCGTATTGAGGGCGGTAGGTCAATTGCTCGCTCGCCTTTCCTTCGGTGCGATGTGGGCGGCCTTGTCTCCCCAGGCGAAACGGATGGCCATCATCAAGCCGCCATCGGGATGATAGAGGGCCGCTCCCACGTCGCCCCCGGATCTTGCCACCGCACCGCCGATTTCCGCCCCCGTTAGTTCTGCGTCAAGCTCCGCTTCGAGCGCGCGCACTGCCTTACGGAAGTGCAGTTTTACGGCGTCACGAAATTCTACCCGCATAAGCGGCGCTCCGGAGGGTAGGCGTATTGAGGGCGGTAGGTCAAGGCGTTACGCCTTTCGCTGCCAGCCTTCAAGTAGCGCTACCCCAAAGTTGGGCGCGCCGGCCGTTCCCGTCACATTGTTGATGTACACGCGGATGATATCGGTAGGCCCGAAGTTCTCTGCTCTTGCTAAGTCGATCGGTCCGTGTGCGGGACTTCCGAAATTGAACGGCACATTCTGGAAGTCGGCAAGAGGTGAGCCTTGCGGCGCAGATCCCGTGGACGGCGTGTTGCGATTCACGGTAAACGCGTAGTCTCCCGGATTGCCGACCAATACCATGCCGGTGGTTACTGCGGCGAACATGATCTTCACGAGATCGAACTGAAAGCCCTGTGGCACCTGGAAGGCAAGCGCGATCGCGCTCGTTCCCTGCGCCGGCATCACCACAAACCCCGAGGGGTTGCGGCGCTGCGAATTCGGCGGGGGATACGACCATGGGTACGGCCAGTTGTCGCGGCGCTCGATTACCTGCCGGATCTTATCGACTGCCTTCGTGTCTTCCGGCCCTTCCGCCACTCGGGTGGAGGACTGCCCCATGTAAAGCTCTCGCTCCATCGCTGTCATATTGGCCTCCGGTAGGATTCTGCCATTTGGACGGCGTAAGCCGCGAACGCGGCCGCCCGTTCATTGTCGAAGCCAGCTTCCACAAGGAGCCGCCCGATTTGTTCTACGATGGCCGGGTGGGCAGGCGTGGCGGAAACTTGGATGCGGCGATCAATCGTGACGTTACCGTGATGTGCGCAGAAGAAGGAAATGCAACCCGCGTACTTCCCCGCCTCTTTCATCGCCGAAGCGCAGGTGGCGCAATCTCCAAATGACACGGACGTCATCTTACTGGCACTCCTTCACTTCGAGGACGCCGATTACCAATTCCAGACGTTGGGCGCTTCCTTCCGGCCCCGACGTTCCGCCTGTCGTATCCCAGAATTCGCACAGGAAGAGCCCGTCCCCGACAACGGGGTGCGGAGCGGTGAGCAGTGACGGGAAGCTTCCAATCAGTCCCGACGCTTGCAGCGGATCCGCCGATAGATACGTGGGCTTGTAGTTCCCCAGAAAGACGGAAGGGATGGGCTCATCGAAGAACTGGTGATTCAAGCTCACGTCCGTCATCTGGAAATTGAAAGAAGGGGGCAGGCCGGTGGACGGCAGGGCAGGAAGGTAGAACCCGAAGATCAGGGAGCCCGGCGTGATGCGAAGTCCGTACGCGGCGTATTGATTGGCCGCGATCAGTTCATCGCTCGTTGCCGGTGCCTTGTAGAACTTCGGCGAGTAGCAGTCCGTCCGCCGCGCCAAGGGTGCCAGTTGCCCTATCGAGTAAGCGTCGTAGTGCCCGTAATAGTCCCTGGTGAGGGGGTCGAGTTGCAAGGGAGAGATGGGGATTTCGATCATCGGATTTCCTGCCCCAGATAATAATCCACCAAGATGCCGATGTTATTGCGCCATCGCTTTGGATCGTCCACCGCGTCGAATGCGAGCATGTCAATTAGCCACGCCATCGAACGCGTGAAGCGGATCAAGTCGTACCGGTGCTCCCTCCATAGGTGCATCCTCAACTGTTGCCGGGGGTCAGTCCCAAGGGCGCGAGTCTCTTCAGAGTCTTCGTGGAGCGCTATGTTCTGTCCGCACATTCGGCACTTTACTGTCAGCGACACCGCTGGCGGTGCAACTTTGGGGGAGATGGGGATTTCGATCATAACGGGACGACTCCGCAGGCTGCCAGGCGGACCTTTTCGAGATGCGCCTCGCGTTCCTCTTCCGTCTCTATCGGCGCTACAAACTTTTCGCAGCGAAAGTCTTTGAGGTGGGGCCACTTCCCCTCGGGCGCGCCGGGGAACATGCATCCAGGGCAGCCCCTCGGATCGACGGTGGAAAGCTGCGCGAAGGGCTTCCCCTTCCAGTCTTTATTGTGGAGGTACGCGAGTTTCCCCGGGTCTCCCTCTTGCGAGGTCGCTTCGAAGCGTACGTTTTCGGCGCCGATCATTGGGCGTTCCTCCGAAACGAGGCAGCAACCCGTCGCCTATCATCTTCAACGGCGTCCCTCAACGCGGCTACCATCTGCCGCCCGTTGCGCCGAGTCTCCAGCTTTAGCTTCTCCCACGCCTTGCGGGACATGCCATCGGGCCGCGTGCGCTCCCTGCGAGTCGCTTCCCATTTGTCGCTTGCAATCATCATGATGGGTACGCCTTGCTACCTACCAAGTTTATCGGGAAATTGGGGATGGCGGCGGCACCGGCATACCCCGAGTCGGCCCGCTGGATGTCGAAATAGAGAATGTGCGACTTCGGAACGTAGATCTCCGGGAACATGCAGGAAGGAAGCGCGTTGCCTGTGCCCACTGCTGGAATCGTGGACCCACCGCAAGGGTAGTTTCCCAACGAAGGCCCGAAGAGCGTCTCGTAATGCACGTAGTCATTGCTGAACGCCTTCTGATTTTCATCCCGAAGGATGACGCCCACTTCCAAGGGGAACGGCGAGAAGGACGGCCCCGCCTGCCCATATCGGAATACGAAGTCCGCGTCATTCTGACAGACGAACTGCTGCAAGATGCGCGTCTCCGCTGTCAGAAGATTTTGTATCGTCCCGTAAGGATTGGCGCTGCTGATTGGCGATATCGGATAGACGAAGGGCAGCACCCGGCAACGCGATGGGTACGTGTAGGCCGGATTCATCCCCCAGGGGAACAACTTCACGCCGCGCCAGTATAGCGTCAAGTTGGTGAGTGCCGACGTCCCCGTGTTCACCAGGTCAACTTGAATGATCGACCCTGCCGGATACAGGATGCCGCGCTGCAATCCCTTCCATGCCCCACCCTGCCCGCCGTACGGCATTACCAGCCCTTGGGGGATGTAGCCTTCCGAGCGGAAATCGCGGAGCGGGCCTGAGTAACGTAGCGAGAGAGTGTTGAGCCCTACCTGCGTGCGGGAGTCGAGGTTATCGTACGAGACTCGGTAGGCGCGGCCGCGCAGAAGGAACGCCGCGTCATTGTCGAGTTGCAGTTCGATTCCCGTTACCACCTGCCCTGCCGCTACGCTTGCGAGGCGCGAGTCCTGGTTGGGACCGAGCACGTAGTCCTGGTGGCGCTGCTGGAATCGGGGCTTCATTTACGCCATCCTCCGACTTCCACATTTACGCTGCTTCACTCCGTACAGTGTAATCGCTGGAGGATTCACGCTTCCCAATGTGGGGTTGTACAGAAAGAGCGTCCAGGCGCTTCCCGGCGGGCATTCGATCTCATCGGGGAGAGGGACGTCAAGCTGTCCCGCCGGTGCAAGCCCCGTACCCGTTGCCCAATTCGATAGCGGCACGTAGGGCACGTTGATGTAGTCCCCGTGAGGCGTGCGGAGCTGCACATACAGATTTGACGCCGCGGTCCCCAACTGAATCTTGATGCCCCGGCAGAAGAAAGGCGCGTCCTGCTCCGTGGGAAGCTGGATGTCATTCGACTGCCCGCCGGCCGCGATCGCTTGCCCGAGTAAAGGCGTGGTGGTCGAGTCGAACGAGTAGTGGAACGTCTCGTCTTCCTTCCCGAGTGGGGCGAAGGGGTACGCGTATTGAGGGCGGTAGGTCATTGGCGGAACACGTCATCGTCGAGCAGAAGGCAGAGTCCCATCACAATCAGCGCGAAGACTCCCAGGCAGATGAGGGCGGTAATCATGCCGCGCTTCTCCACCGCTTGAATCCCTCCAGGAACATCGTCCAGTACACATTGCCTGTCCCTGCCTGATCGACTAATTGCAGGTCGGCGTAAACGGAATCGTTGGGCTTGATCACCCAATCGACGGGGAAGGGAGCGGACCCGATATAACGCGCCGCGTCCAAATAATCGTCGCAGAATGCGTACCCGCTTCCAGTGCGGAGTCTTGCCAGGACGCTTGCCGACGTGACCGTATCGTCTTCGAGCACTTGAATCAAGACGCGCTGCACGTGGAACTCTGAATTGTCGGTGCCGATTACCTGCGTTGCTGCCAGATTCGCCGCCGTGACAGAGATTGTGCTGCCTGGTGTACCGGCAGGGAAGGCGACGCTCGCCGGCCCCAATGCCGAATACACATAGTCTTCGTCGGTGTACCCCTCGGGGGTTGGGCTTGAGGCGCCATGCTGCCAAGCGGGAGCCATCAGGTTCTGATTGGGATTCGAGAAGTAACGCGGCAAGTTGCCGGCGAGTTCGTCTACCGGGCAGATTCGATTTGTCCCGCCCGTCAAGAGGTAGTCGTACGCTCCATCCAACAGGATCGCCATGGGTTGCTGGTCGGTGGTGTTGGTCACCTGGAAGGCGATTTTAATTTTCGACCCTGGAGGGCATCGCTTTTCCGCTGTGAAGACGTAGCGGTAGCTGCCGTACCCTGCGATCTGCAAGGCGTCCTGCAAATTCGAGATGAGGAACTTCCCGCCCGGCAAGAGCACCTGGAGGGAAATCGCCGTCACGTTCGAAGAGGTGATCTGAATTCCTCGCAAGCACCACGTGGTGTCGCCGGTGATTTCCTTCGTGATGGTCTGCGTGGGGCTCCCCGTTCCAGCGGGGAAGACCACTTGCACGAGAAAGCTTTTTGGAATGTAGACGTGAGAGAGTCCCTCTTTCGGGGGACGTGGACGTCCGCACTTGTCGAGTACGAAATCGGCCTGGGTGAGAAGAGAGAGGTCAGGCATGCGGCTCCCGATACCCCCGATACTGCGACCGGTAACGGCGGCCCAATCGGGCAAGGAAGACGTTCAGCCCTTCCAAGTAGTCCTGCAACTCGCCTGAGTCTTCTACGTCGCACTCCTCGTCCATCGGCGCGCCTGCCGTTGCGTTCGTCGGGACATCCATGTCTTTGCCGTTCGCTGCCATTTTCGAGACTCAGTGTATCACTGCTTGCGGTCGCGTGTCACAAGCTCCGTCAGAAGGCGGAGCGCTGCCGCGTGATCGTTCAACTTTTCTTCCTGCCGCTCCTGCTTTGAGACGATTGCCTTGATGGCTTCAGCCGTGTAGACATTCACTTTATCCTGGGAAGCTTGTAGCGCGGTGAAGTTCGTTGCCTGCGTTCGCATTTCCGCCAGTCCTGCGCGCACATCGTCGCGCAAATCCCGGATGTCCTGACGGAGTCCGGTGCCCTGCTCTTCCTGCGCGGCGATCTCCGCGTCTGTTTTCCCTTCGCTTTTCGCTGAAGCGATTCTCCAACTCACAACCCAGGAAACGGCGGAGACAACGACACCGGCCCCCCATGGTATCCAGTCGTTGGCCATCCCTTTCTCCCTGGTCAGTGATAGAGTCACTTCTTGTTCCCCAATAACCCTACGCCAATCAGTCCGAGCCCGGCGAACAACAGCAGCTTTCCCCAGGGCTTCGTCTCGAGACTGCAGTGCCCGGTAGTCGCGGCCACCGGCTGGCCCCACGGCGATCCCGGCAGCACGCCGCCGGTCTGCTGTGACCTTCGCGTGAGTTCCTTCCCGGCATTCGGGATTTCACTGCCCGTACCGATCAGCACTCCCACTTTCGAGCGATTCGGCTTTCGCACATGCGGGTGGAATATTACGGAATCTGTCCAATCGCGTGGCGTGGTAGTTGCCGCGGCGATCTGCGCAGGAGTATAGACAGATTCGCTTCCCGCCCCGTGTCCCCCGCCGCTCCACGGGTATCCGGCGCTTCCTGCGCTCCCGTTCTGCCCTGCGGTGCTTCCCAGCGTGGTAGCTTGCGGCGCGCTGGCGATGTCGTCGTCCGTGATTACCGCGCCCTGCCCTGCCGCCTGATTGATGACTGCCTGCGTTGCCGTGCTCTGTATCGAGAGATTGAGGGAAGAAGCGGCAAGCGCATCCCCTACCGTGGCCTGTACTACCGGCCCGAATTGGGCGAAGGAAGATTCCGGTGCTACGCATCTTGCGTCCGTACGCGCAATGATGCCCGACACCAGGACCCTTCCGGTGTTGTAATCGTCCCAGTTCTGCTCATCGAGTGGGATGGGGTCGAGCGAGTTTTGCGGTATCGAAGAATCGGAAGGTAGCAGCATACTTTCAGCCTAGAACACTTTCCAGACGATCATTACCAACGCTCCCACCACTACCACTATCGCAATCACGTTGGGCAGCGCCGCGATTGCCAGAGTCTTTACCAAATGGCGTGACATTGAGCCATTGTAAACCGGGAAGCGAAGCGCCTCGGAGGGTGAACGCTCCGCTTCCCGTTTCTCTCCGGGAGGGAGAAAGCGAGTTTACTGGACGGCGCGATCGGTCAGGCCCTTCAGGAAGGCCTTGAGCCACAGACCGTTGCCGCCCGCTCCCGTGCTGAGAGTCGCGGCGGACGCACCACCGGGACCCGACTGCGGGGGAAAGAAGATCGTCAGGGACCACGTCATTAGCGGCGCCAGATACTTCGAGAACGAATTCATCCGGTTAACCGCATGGGGATTCGACATCCCGAGGGTGACGATATTGGTGTTGGCGTTGGTGGAGAAACCAGCGAACCCGACGCCCGAGGGCTGGAGTTCCAAGAAGCCTTCCGAGAAAATCTTGTCGATGATTTTGAACTCGAAATAGCTGTACTGGCAGAAGGCGTAGAAGTCGTTGATGTTCGCCTGGGTGCCGACTGCCTGCCCGCTCGCGCCGCACCCACCCGGCAGGAAGTAGAACCCGATCTGATCCATGATGAGATCGCGGGGGGCGCTAAATCCGTTGGAGGCCGTCGAGGGCATGTTGGTCTCGACGTGGGTCAAAACGGGATTGCCGGAAAGCGGATACGGGTCGGGGGACCCGGAGGCCGCGTTGAACAGCGAATAGCTGGAGGCGTACGTGGTGGCGGCCGCCAACTTGAGGGTGTAGTAGTACGCCCAGATATCGCGCGAGACCATCATGCCGACAAGAGCGTTAATGTTTACGCTCCCGTTGGAGTTCATCGGGATTGCTGCACCGCTACCGGTGGTCTTTCCGGCATACATCGTAGAAGTGGCCATGTTTCTTTTTCCTTTTCCTGTGCCGCGGTGCTCGCCGCGGTGCGGAATTCTAGAAGGTTGAGGTTATGGGGCAGCGATTATGCAGCGCTGCCCCGCTTTCCGACAGCGTCAGTACAGCGAACGCCCGATGAGTCCGCCCACGCCAGCACCAGCGCCTGCAACGGAAACGGGGATTGTCCCCGCCGCGCCGATGGCGGTATTGCCGTTGCCTCCGATGATTTGCGGCGTCTGGAAGTTGAAGTTCGTCAGGTAGTCGCCCATGCCCGAACTCCCCAGGTATTGACCGAGCGGCGTGTAGTCGCCCAGGATGCGCTTGATGAGAGCGCCCGCGCCACCGGCGATGATGCCCGCGGTGAGCATGACGTTCTTGCCGAATAGCATGTGCCCGCCGACGGCCAGGATCGCCGTGGACGCTGCCATGCCGAGATACCCGACAGGCCCCGTGTTGGAGGTGCCGAGCACCATTTGGGGGATGCTCGTTGCGCCGAGTCCTCCGACGATTGCGCCCGAACCGAGCGACAACCAATCCTTGGGAGTACCGAACGCACCCGGATTGCGGCGCACGGAGCGCCGATTCGTGCGACGTGCCTTTCTTCCAGCGGGGTTTTTCCGCTGGCCCTTACGCTTCTTCTTGGGTCGTGCCATTTTGCTTCCTTTCCTCGCTGGATTTACCAGTGCGTAGATCGCACCGGGATTCGATCGCTTGCGCGGCGTTTTCGCCTTTTTCCTGGGGCGGGGACGCGGGCGCGGAGCGGAACTTTTGCGCTTCTTCGGCGGATTCGGTTTCTTCTTCGCCGGCTTGCGTTTCTTCGCGGAGTTCTGGCGGCGCTTGCCGCCGAATCCCGCTCTGATCTGCGCCTTCGACAGCTTGCGTTTCTTCTTCGGCTTCGCCATCTTCTTTCCCTTCCTTTTCGCGGGATTCGCGATTCGAGTCTCAATGGTTGCGACTGCCATACATCACCCCGCGAATTGCGTTAGTAGCCCGGCGTGCCAGGCCGGCGGATATCAATCTGCACCGTGCATCCCGACCCCGTGGCCTGAAGCTTGGTAACGGTGATGGTGTTGGCCCCTTTGGTGAAAGTCAGGACGGGCGCGACTGCTGTACCGACGCCCTGCACGCTGCCGACGATGATCCACGTCACCAGGGGCTGTAGTGCGGCGAGCTGCGCCGCCGTCAAGTTGTAGTTGGGCGTCAAGGTAAACGCGGTGTCGGTGTCGGTGAAGTTGAGGGTGACAGATACCAGATTTACCGTTGCCGATTGCGCCTGAGTGGGAGCGGTAGTGCCTCCGGTGTATCCGCCGTGATAGCCCGACCCGTCCTGGAAACTGGCGTAGGTTGCTGTGAACGACATATTGCTTTCTCTCCTTTGCCCCGCAGGGCGGGTTTCCCAAATCCACCCGGAAAGCAAAAGGGGCTGCCCAACGTCAGACCTTGCGGCCCTTCGTCAAGCAGCCCCTTCTAGAAGACTTGCTTTCCGTTTACTGCATCACTCCAACGAGTTCATGAGGCCCGCTGGAGGAAACTGAAATCTCTTACGTCTTCGGCTCTTCCGCTTTCGCCGCCGCCTTTTCTTTGGGCGCTTCGGCTACCGGAGCGGGTTTCGCCGTTTCCAATTTCTTCAAGCGCTGCTGAATATCGGCCACCTGCGCCGAGAGGTTCGACAGGGCGACTGTAGTCTTGTCGTCGGTCGGAGTTTCCTCGCAAGCGGCGAGGCGTTCCTCCAATGCCGCAACTGCTTCCTGCGTCCAGGCAACACTGCCGGACGGGCTCTGGATGTCTTCGATTCGCTTCATGAGATTGCTCCTACTCTTTCGTATTCGGGTGGCGCTTCCACGGGACGGCCCTGCAACAGCACGTCCCGCTCAATCAATTCTTTCGCCGTCTCTGGCGTGATTTTCCCAAGGGTGGGTTCTTGGGGTTGCAACTTCAGGTGCAGCACCTTGCACTGCACATCCACCACAATCGTCATGCCTGCTTTGCGAGCTTGCAGACACCAGGACGAATCCTCTCCAGAGAACCAGTGGTCTGCTACCGGAACGGGCGGCATGTCGCCATCGAACAGCGCCGGCAGATCTGCTTTCGTCAGCGGCCGGAATGCATACTGTCCCAATTTCTCCATGGCGTCGTAGCGCATTAAGAAGAAGGGGAAGCCCGTATGCTTGATTTCCTTCGGGGCGAATTTCTCTGAATGCGTCTCCCCGGCAAACATGGCGTCAAGATTGAACTGCAACAGGTGGACGCCCGTGTCTTCCGAGAAGAATCCCGCTGAAGTTGTCCACCCATGCGTTTTTCGAATCCAGCACCAGCCCGCTACTGCGTCCACGTTGGGGTACGCATCGAGGAAGCGAATCAGGCCGGTGAGTTGCCCCGGCGCCGCCACGTTGTCATGGTCGATCCACAGGACGTACTTCGGACGATCTCCCGAGATCCGCGCGTCTTCGATGACTCGTTCGGCCAATTCGATCCGCGTGTTGTACACGTTCGAATGGCAGCCCCGGTATCGCTTCACGATGTACCCGGCGTCTCGCAGCTCTCCACCCATGGCGAGAAATCCATCCAGCCACATGCCGGAGAAGTTTTCGCCGGGGATGCACATCGCGAGAATCGGGTAATCGGGCGGCGCGATCGCGGGAGGGCTTACCGCGTCTTCACCGGGGAACGGAACGCGCGGGAACCCCGCCGCTTTCCGCGCCTGGAACACTTCCCAGCCCTTCGCGTACGCTTCTTTGCGATTCTCCAATTCGTACACGGAATCCATTTCCGACTTTCCCACCGTGAAATGGAGGTGCTCGAAGTACAGCGGCGATTGAACGACCTTGCCGAGTCTCCACGCCTTCATGCTCCACTCGTCATCGGAGAACATGCTCTCGTAGTCGGAAGACACTGTGCCGATGAGGCGGGAAAGAGAGCGCGTGCAAATCATCGGGATCGTGAGCAGATCCCGGCGCGATCCGTCTGTCCGCGCCTGAATGCAGACGAGTTCCGACGTGTCGGGAATCAAGCGCGAGAGTTCCGTGTCCCACCCTTGGGGGAAGCGCATATCGTCCTGATTGCCTACCAGGATTTCGCCCGTTGCCGCCTCGATGCCGGCGTTCGATTGATCTACCAGGCAGTCACGCCCGTAGTTCACCACCACGGTGAAGCGGCCGAATGCCCCTACACACCAATTGTTTTCAAACCAGGAATCGAATTGCAGTTGCGCCCGTTCAATACGGCTGGAGTGGACCACTAAAATATATTCCACGTCCTTCGGATTCTCGCAATGCACCAGTACCGAGCGCGCCGCGTCCCACCAAGCGTTGACGAACTCCGGCGTCACCCGTGCAGTTGGATGGATGACAGAGAATTTCACGATAGCCACCTTTCCGCCGGCGGATCATCCATGAAGGGATCCACGGTAGCGGCTTGCAAATCGCGGAGCATCTCGCCGGTCAGTCTCCCGGCGTACTGGACGCAGAACGCTTCTACGCGTTGCTGGAAGACCATGGCCGCCCATTTCCCACGCGAGACACCCGTCTTCTCCGTGATGTGAGAGGCGTAGGACTTGGTTGTGCCTTCGGAGATGTTCATCCGCAGACCGATCTCCGCATAGGAGAGTCCTTTCACCGAAAGCTCCACCAGCATTCTTTCCCGCGAGGTCAACTCGCCAAGCAGACCACGCGGAGCGATCTCCCTGCGTGCTGTCCGTTCCTCTACCGCCAATGTGGACCCAAGGGGCATCGTTACATTTTCTCCGGGATGAGCTTTATTACCCCGCCCTTCAAGCGCTTCACGCGTACGCCCGTTGCTTTCTTGAAGGCAGGGTTCTGCTGCTTCAACCAACGGGTGAGGGCGACAGACACCCGCTTCACTGCCGACTTCTTTTTCTTTCTCTTGCTGGGATTGCGCCCTGGATTATCCCGAGCCATTCTCCTAGCTGCGGCGCCCGCAGCTTTCCGAGCAGCGGACAATTTGACAAATGATCGAGAGGTTACCGGTCTTCCGTTCACCTGCGGGCGGTAACGTATTTTCCCCCCATATTCGTACTCGACCACGGACGCGCCATTGGCGTAATAATGCGTCATTTATCGATCCCTTCCGGCAGTATCGTATACGATCCGCCTGAAAACACGATGCGCTTGTCCCGCACGTAGTAGATCGCATCCGGGTAGCGGGCAATCTTGATGGTCACGTGCCGCCCGTTCTCATTCGTGGTACGAAAGCGGTGAACGTACGTGGCCGTGCCGCCATCTTTCCCGAGATGGTCTTTCGTGGTGAAGTAGTCCACGTCCCGGATGCGCCCGAGGGTTTCCACTTCATGCGGCGAGTCGATTCCGAACAACTTCAACGGGACTGACTGATTGCCGCCCTTCAGAAAAAGCTGATTCATCTTCTCGTTGAAGGCCAGCGTGGTGCCGCCGAATTTCTTCAGGGTGACTGGCGGCAGAGCGGAGTCCACGGGCTGGATTACCAAGCGTTCCAATTCTCCCGCTGCCGACAGGTGGCGATGGAAGTGAATTTCCTCTTTGACGATGATCGTCTCGGTAGGTGGCGCGCCGTGGAAGTCTTCGTATGCCGCATCCGCGCCGGCCGCCGGATTGCCGCGCTTCTTTCCCTTCGCATTGCACACTGCGTACGCATTGGCGACGCCGCCCTTTGCTTTCACTGCCTTTACGCAGCGGTCGAACTTCGCGGGGTTCTTGGCTTTCTTCTCAGCGTTCCAGCCCTTCATGTAATCGCCCCACGCATGCCGCCACTCTTCGCGCTGCGCGATGGACGGGGAAAGATTCGTGGTGCCGTGACGGGCTGCCGCCGCGCGCAGATCCGCCATCCCTGCCCGGTATGCGTCGGACGGATTGCATTTACGCGCCGCCATCTATGAAAATCCCTTCTTGATCTTCCGCGCCCGCGTGGAG
>Ga0210388_10002684_pt1 | contig 13822 bp, 15 predicted proteins | sample IncBWC19OmetaG_FD_155485 | JGI IMG/M metagenome (GOLD analysis project Ga0210388, IMG submission 155485) | Forest soil microbial communities from Barre Woods Harvard Forest LTER site, Petersham, Massachusetts, United States - Inc-BW-C-19-O ...
CGGTGGCAAGGAAGCCTTGGGATATGCCGTGGTCGAAGAGGTCATCTCCCCGGACGTCCGCGGCACCTGGGTGCGGCCTTTACAGAGTGTCGAGGATCCTATCGACACTCTGACCGGAATTGTTCAAGAGTTATCCGTTCGACCCAAGGATGTATGCGGCGGCTGTCAACTGAACAATCTGGCGCAGGAAATGTCTCCTCTTGACGCGGGATTCCGGAAGCGGCTGGAGACAATCTTCGATGCCTGGCGCGAGGCCACTGCCTCCGTTTTGCGACAGGGCCAGATCCACGGAAGCGTTCGCCGCGACGTGGAACCGACGGACGCCGCCGGCTTACTGATTGCGATGGTCGAAGGCTATGGCTCGCTGGCCAAGAATGCTCAGGATCCGAAAGTGATAAAGGCCGGGATTAAGAATATCGTGGGCTGGCTAAGGTCTCTGCGCGCGCCGGGCAACCACAAGCGAGGCTGATCGCATCGGTGTCTCGAGGAGCAGTTCGGCACTGGTACGTACCAACCGGTTCGTATGCTCGTACGGTCGGCATCGCAATCGGGCGAGCGTTTCAAACTACATCCCTGAAAAGGAGAACGAACAATGACAAGGATCGAACTGTCGCGCAGGAATCTGCTCGCTACGGGGGCCTGGGGGCTGGTTGGCGCCGTAAGCCTGCCCGGACTGGCAAGTGCCAGCGCATTGGGAGGGCAGGACTTAACGACCGAAGAGGTAGTCCGGAAGTGGTACGCAGGCTGGGGGCAGAAAGACTGGGGCCCACTGGATAGCCTGCTCGCCGATGACTTCACCTTTTCAAGCGCGGCCGGCGACGACCACATCAGCAAAAGCGCTTTCAAAAAGCAATGCTGGGAGACACAGATCAATTTCATTGGGCATTTTGACCTGGAGCGAGTCGCCACGGGCCCGGATGATGCTTTTGTGAAATATCTTTGCTACACCACGAACGGTAAATCGCTCCGGAACGTGGAGTATCTCCGAATCAAGAACGGAAAGTTGCAATCCATCGAGTGTTATTTCGGCGCGCAATCCAGTTTTCCGTCAGCAGTGAGCACTGAGCAGAAGTAACCTACGGACCTGGAAGTGGTTGCCGCGCGAAGCATGGCGAAAACACCGGCTGAGCTTGCGGCTCGGGATTCAAACACCCATTGGTTTGTGCGCGGCAGAAGCGTTTGAGGAATCGTTGGAATAGCCCACGCTGGCGCCCTTCTTCGGAAGCTCCTGACTAAAACTGTGCATGAGCATGTGGAATTTCCGGCTACGCGACGCACGGTTTAATGACGCGTGCGGCGGACTGGACGCTTGTGGAGTTCGCTTTGGATGGCGAGCCGGATCCGCCGCAGCTGACACTAATGAGCAGGATGTGTCACAGGACCGGGCACGACAATGATGTACGCGTCGGGCTGGCCGGCGCGTATCAAGTGCGGCATATTCGCAGTCGGCGGCGGCGAGCCAATATCCTTGTCCGTAGCGTAGGGGGCGTAAAACATCAGGTGCGGTGGAATGTGAATCAACAGATTCTTCTCGGCAATGTAAAGTACGCCGGAGTCGGACATCATGTACACGACGCCAGGCTTTCGCGGCGCGAGGAATTTTCCGGATTTGTATCCCGCCTCGATTTCGGCGTTGATTCGGTCCTCAGGTTCGCTCTTGGCGCGACACTCCTCAGCGAAAATCCGCGCGTTGAGAGTCGTGGCGCTCCCCTCGGCGTCGAAACAAGTCGGCTCTAGGTTCAGAGGGGTCTGGCGATCAACAAAACACGAAAACCCGTTCTCGCCGTCTCGAACCTTGACGTAACCGGAGCGCTCCAGAACATACACAGTAGCCTTACCGGAAATTTCCGGCGGAGCGGCGCTTTCCGCGAGCTTGACCCGTTCCTCGCGCGACAATGAAAAATCGTACGCGGGCTTGGGTTTGTCTTGCGCTACGGCGAGGGAATTGATTGCGAGAAAAAGGCCCGCGAGGACAAGGGTGCGCACGAGTTGCCTCTCAAGCGGGATCCCACCCCAGAAATCCCGATCTTGTCTCGGATAGACGAAGCGATTCTCGTTCGGTTAGCCCGCGACTACCGAAGGCCTGATAAACGCGCCGTTACCTGAGATCTACTCCATGTGGACCGTAACGCGCCTCCGCTCGATCATGAGCCGCTAGCTCGGCGGACCGAGGCGCCACGTCTGAACTTTAAGGGGCGCTGTGGCCGACGCACTGGAGTACTCCAAGATATTGACTCCATGGACCGACCGCCTCCCGGTATTGGTGGGCCATGACTCTCGAGATTTGGTGCAGATGAGTCAAATCGTGAGCTGCCCAGGTGGCCAGCAGCTCTGATAGAGTGACGACTCCAAGGGCGGGATGGCGTCCACGCCGATCGAGGTCCTCTGGCCGCAAATCCAATGCGCGCAGTTCGATTAGGTTTTCACGACGCAACCGCGCAAATTCATCCAACAATTCTCCTAACGATTTGCCTTCGCTCTCTCGTACCTGCCCCCAACGATCGAAGGGCTCGAACGCGTGAGTCTCGCCAAACTGCAGAATCATCTTCGCGCGCATCATCCAGTCGGTGCGTTCGCCGTGAATCAGATGGCCGACGATGTCGAATGCACTCCAGGTATTTTCACCTTCGTTTCGGGACGTCCATGTTTGCGGCAGGTCGCGCAGAAGCGCATCGAGAACAGCGGGCGTGCGAGCGAGAAGACGTACGGTGTGGTCTAAGTTGTGTCCCATCATGTTCCCCAATTCGTAGTCAGCGATTTTCCAGAGAATCAGTACGCGCGATCATACTCTAAGATACGTAGCGAATGCGGAGTCCCCGGCGTCCGGTGCTGGGAGCACGATTCTCGACTTTATCCGTTTACGCGGTTATGTGTGCCACGAGCACGACGTGGCGGCTCGGACCTGGACCTGCGGCCGCGCCACGACCAAACGCAAAAGAGTGCGAGCAGGAATGCCGCGGCGGCGAGATACGGCAGATTCGAGCCGATCCAAAGCGCGATGCTCAGAGCCATCACGTGCCGCTTGGCGCGTGAGACCGCCGCCGCCGGAATGACCACGATTCTGCCCCAATCCATGGTCTTGAGTCGCGGCAGAAACCCCTGGCGCACGCAGCCCTCAAGGTTATAGACGCCGATGTGATGCGTGAAATGGCTCGCAACGATCAAGTCGCTAGAGAACTCGTCCCAATCGAGCGGCCCGATGCCGGAACCAGCGGGAGGCGGCCCGTCGGTGACGCCGACGATGATGCCTTGCGTGTAGGGGCCGAGATCCCAGATGATGGCCGATCCCACGGGACGTGCATAACTGGTATAGATCATCACGTCGTTTTCGTTACCGCGCACGTCGACACTGCCGAGCAGGCGGTCGAGAAGCGTGGTGTGAAGATTGCGCTCAACTGGACCGTACGGCATGGTATAGGTTTCCACCAGGTATCCCTGCAACTGAATCTGACGGATCAGTGCGGAATATGCCTCTTGCGCACGCTCAATGCGCTTGCCGTCGAGGCTGTTGCGGAGGAGCGTCGTGACCAGGAGCCAACGGTGTTTCTTGAGCGCCGCAAGCTCGCCGAAGTTGGGCTCAATGTCGAGGCCGACGGCGTCCCAGCGCAGGCCGTTCTCATGGGTCCACTTTTCGAAGGCGGCGATTTGGGCTGGCGCCTCGGCCGCATCATCGGCATTGAAATAGGGCCCGTCTTTTGTCTGTAGCATCACCCCTGCGATCACAGGAATCTGCTGCTGGTTGAGGAAGCGCACCACCTGCGCGCGTTCCGGCGAGAAATCGGCGATGGCGACAGCCACCTGCGCATGCAGATCGTGGAGCGCGGCAATCACATCGTGATCGGCGAACAAGGCCTGCATCGGCGCAATTCCCTGGTCGCAACAGGCAAAACCCAGTTGGGGTTGAACGCCGGCCCCCTGAAGACGAATTGCGGCAGGCGTGGCTGCAGTCGCTGCCGGAGCCGCAACCAGAAAGAGGCACGCGAAGAGCGCGACGCAGGAAGCTGCGGGACGATTTGGTATGGTTGGTGCGGGCGACGACATCACAGATCCTCTTACACGCCGGCTTGCCGGGACTTGCCGTACACCCTTGGGCAGCCGGTGCCTTGCTGATTCTCGGCGCCGCCGATGCCGGTACTCCCTATCTTACCGTTTGATGGAATTGTCAACCAGGAGGGCTTCAGTTCGCTTCAACGCTTAGAGGCTGTGCCAGCCCACCATCTACCGAGCATCGAGGGTGAGCTTCCCATTTGGGGCGGTGGACTCATGCGTCGATACGCCCAGCAGGTGGCCGAAGGCCGTACGAACCGGGATATCTCGCGAGAGTTAAACCTATGCGGAGCCACAGGACATGATTGTTCGTTCCGAATCTTCAATAAACTTGGCACATAGAACCGCCTGGAATTCGCTCCGTACGTAATTAGTCATAGGGAACGGAACGGGAACCATCTAGTCGGCAAGGGTTAGTAAGAGATTGCTTCTATTCGGAGGGCCTATGAAAACATTTCTCGAATGCCGCGATTTTCCTAATTGATTCACCCTAGGCGCAAGAATGAAGCGCTCGTACGTAGGTAGTAGCCTCAAAACAAATCGTTTCTTATGAGCGTAAAGTGGCCGCGAACAATTCATGGTGCTGATGGAACGAAACGTGCCTAAAAGCATTTCTCCTGCCCACCAAACCTTCAGGAGGTACGCGTATGATCGTTAAGATCACCGGCAGAATGTGTTGCAAGTTTCTTGTCCTCGGATCTCTCGCAGCGCTCCTTTTCGTCGGATTGCCAGCATTCGCCCATCCGTTCTCTTCTCTTCCCCAGCAGGGACAGCAGTCGGCACAGCCAAGTGCTGTCTCGGGGAAGGTCGTCTCCATAGCAGACGACAAGAAGTCGTTCTCACTTGAAGTGACCAACAACGGAAATGCAAACACCATGCAATTTGTGCTGGACCAAAACACTCAGGTGACCGGTCACGTGCATGTCGGCAGCGACGCGACCGTTCAATATCAAACTGCTCAAGACGGTAAGCTTCTAGCCTTAAACGTCGCACCAAAATCACAATAGTTGTGAAGGCTGCTTATCAACAATTAACCGTGAGGATGAGCCGATCTGCATTTTCGTGATTGGTTCGTCTTCACGGTGACTTCTCTTGCCTGCTTTTTCAATCATTGCGCCACGAAGTATTCGGGCCCGCGCCGGATAAGCAAGGCGGGATTATTTCCGAGGGTTTTTCAGCGTCTAAGCATCCGCGTAACCCACTGCGCGATCATCCTTTTTCCGTCGAATCCAAGGAAAATCCGAGACGAAAAATGTTGTCATCATGCCTTTGCGCTGCGCTCAGCACAATCAGAAACCCACTCACAAATTGAAAATCTCTACTATCAGGGCCGTTCCATAGCCGCTCGTTGCATCCCGCACATGTTATATGCGGTGGTAGAGAATCTTTCGGCACTGGAATCGTGAGTTTTCCGCCACACTTGCACGTTACTTCCAAAGCCTTAATGTCCTTGAAATCCACGGTCAATACGTGTCTTTGCGTCATATCGTCTCCCCAAACCCGCCCTCAGCGAACGCGATGAGAGTGGTCGGTTGTGGCAACAGATGGAATAGGCGCGCTCGGGTCCCGAGGAGCAACCCTCCTCGTCATGGATCCAAGGTCGGAGCCGTATGCGAGAAAGCCGCTCGTACGGTTCTGTGCGGGGGCGACCAGCGATGGTCGTCGCTACCGCAACACTTACTGCTTGCGCCCAAAAGTCTCGCCGAAGAAATCCCCGGGCTTCCAACTCGGCCGCTGTGGATTCTGCGCGATATCATATCCAACCAGAAAATCGACTTGCATGAACTCGACGGCGGCGTCGAAATCGAGCGGTTGGTTCATATCGTCAGAAGGAGAATGGTAACGTGTGGAAATCCAATCATCGTTGAATTTCTTGGCATTGAAGTTGGGGTCTCTGGCTTCCTCTCCTTCGGTGATGAAAACCGAAGGCACGCCCTGGCGCACAAACGAGTACTGGTCAGCGCGAACAAAATAGTTCTGATCGGGCTCGGGGTCGGGACTCACCTTCAATCCGAGAGCCGCCGCGTCGCGCTGTACCACTGGCTCGAGAGTGCTATCCGCAGCACCGAGCGGGACAATATCTTTAAAGGTGTAGAACACGCTCGCCCCATCCATATTTATGTCCGCCACGATGCTATGGATCGGTACCGTCGGAAAATGCGCGAAGTAATCCGAGCCGAGCAAACCTTTTTCTTCTCCGGTGACGGCGAGGAACAGAATGGAACGGGCAGGTGGGTGCGACATGGACTTGAACGCTTTGGCGATTACCAGCATTGCCGCAACACCGGAAGCGTCGTCGGCAGCTCCGTTGTAGATGGAATCGCCGTTAATGGGCCTGCCGATTCCCAAATGATCGACGTGGGCGGTATAGATGACGTATTCCTGGCTCAGATTCGAGTCCGAGCCAGGAAGCGCCGCGATAACGTTCGGGCTGGTGATCGCCTCGTGGTGGCTGACTACCCGCATGCTCGCGGTGACCGGTAAGGGAAACCCCTGCGGCTTGGATGCGTCCGCGTCTCGCTGCACTTCCGCCCATGATTTGGAGGCATGTTCAAAAAGTTTTGCCGCGGCCGACTGAGAAAGGACGGCACCCACCTTGATGCTCGGAAATGAATCGTTCGGAACGCCATCCGGTCCCAGCCAGCGCATGGACGGGAAGCCGGCGCCGACGACCGTGCGTGACCAAGGCAGACTCTTATCGTCTCTCGCCGTCCAGAGCACCAACACGCCGACCACACCGTGCTCGCGGGCAGTGCGCGACTTCTCGCGAACGGCACTCAAGTGTGCTCGCAGCTCCGAGGGAAGCGAAGGCGGCGCCCCGATCAGTAGGGCAACGATCTTGCCTCTCACATCCAGTCCTGCGTAGTCGTCATATTTGCCATCGGGCGTTCGCACGCCGTAGCCGACAAACACCACGGGCGCTTCAATCGAGACGTCGGGACTTACCTCACTACCGCGCATGATGAAGTCGTCGCCCCATTTGAGCTGCGATGCAGAGCCGTTCTCGGTGATGGTGACGGTGCATTTGTCCGGTTCAACGGTAATTTCTCGCAGTGGGACTCGTTGGAAATACGTGCCGTCATGTCCGGCGGGTTTCAGCCCCATGGCCTCAAACTGTGCAGCGACGTATCGCGCGGCAATTTCATGACCGCGCTTGCCGGTGCCACGCCCTTCCAGCAGGTCATCCGCCAGGAATGCCATGTGGGCACGAAATGCCTCCTTCTGAAGTTCTTGCATTGCGGCTTTCGCATCGGGCGCAATCGGCGAACCAGCCTGTCCAAATGACAGCCAGCTTGCTGTCAGTAGAATAGGGAGTACCAGTAAGCGATGCATAGAGCCTCCAGAATTGCGCGACGGACCCGCATCGCAACCGGACTGCCGATTTGGACCTCTGGCTCGCGCATCGTACGCTTCTCGTGACCTGGAAACAACGGATTCGCAGCATACTCGGCTACAGCCCGATCACAGCGTCGCGGGCCCCCACTCAAACGGCTTCAGAAGGGTCCAATCTCCCGATTATTCAGGTTCACCAGGCATCTCTAACAACGTCCGGCCTGTCAAACACTTTTTGAGCAGACTTCTTTCTTTTCACTTAAAAGAGTTTCTCTCTTTCGTTTTCCTTCGTTGTCCCTTCTCAGCATTGACGACCACGGCTCGCCTGTAATCTTTCGGTCGGGTTCAGTCCGACCCAAACATATCTTCGATCCTAACTTCGACGGTGATTACTACTGCAAACTCCCTGCGAAGGAGCGGGAGGCCCATTGACTGGGACGGCGACGTCGCGAGTCTGGATTACACCATGCGGCTGCTTGCGCTGCTTCACCCAGCAAGTAAACAGGGCCGCGGGCTGTCGCCAGCTCCCACACGGGAAACGCGGCACTCCCAATTCTACGTCTGCGACGGCGCAGGACGCTCGTGGAGAATCATCCAGTTGATGCCGAACCGATCGCGCACCTGGCCAAAGCGAGTGGCAAAAGACTCCTCTCGAATCGGCATCAAGACCTGAACCCCGTCGGAAAGGGCGGAGAAAACGCGTTCAGCCTCACCGTCACTGTCGACTCTCAGCGTCAGGTACGCACTCCGCATCGGCTCGGCATTTGGAATGTCCGCTGCCCAGATTTCCGTGTCCTCAATCGAAATGCGCGCGTGCAGTACTGCCTCCTTCCACTCAGGGCTGACGAGGCTTGGACTGGGCGATTGAGCGTGAGTCATCACCATGCCAACTTTTGCCCCGAGGTGCTTCTGGTAGTAGCGAAATGCCTCAGCGCATTTGCCAGAGAAATTCACGTAAGTATTCAGGTTCATCTCTAATCTCCTTCACGGAATTGTTGTCTTTCGAGGGTTAGATTTCACCGCCCATGGAAACTCATCGCTGTTCGCGGCTGTGCGATTGCAAGATCCTCTTCCACCAGTTCGTCTTCTAATGGATAGGATCGCGCTCATGATGATGGAACGTTAGTCTTCTCAACCGGGCCTCGCGAGCCCTCCTCAAGCCGGGCCGCTTGTGCAATCAAATAATTTCGCTCCGGAATGCTTGTTGTGCGGCCAGCCGCGGTCCGGTAGTGTTTGACGGCGCTTACATGATCGCCGAGCATTTCGAGCAGATGGGCACGAACCGCATCAAGTCGATGATGCTCGGCAAGCCGACTATCGATATCGAGCGTTTTGAGTAGTTCGAGACCTTTCGACGGGCCGTCTACCATGGCAGATGCAATTGCGTGATTGAGCGTCACCATCGGACTGGGGGACACGCGTTTCAGCGATTCGTACAGCGCGAGAATCTGCGGCCAGTCTGTGTCTTCAGCTCGTGCTGCCTCATCATGCACTGCCGCGATCGCAGCCTGCAGCTGATACATACCCACCGATCCTTTCGGTAGTGCGTCGGTCATCAACGCAATGCCTTCTTCGATCTCGGCCCGGTCCCAAAGAGTCCGGTCTTGTTTATCCAGTGGGATCAGTTCCTCATCAGGCCCGGTCCGCGCCGCACGGCGAGCGTCGGTTAACAGCATGAGGGACAACAGGCCTGCCACTTCTGCATCATCGGGAAGGAGCGCTTTCACCGAGCGAGTCAACCGGATCGCCTCACGTGTCAAATCGAGTCGCTGCAAGTGTGCTCCAATGCTGCTTGCGTAACCTTCATTGAAGATCAGGTAGAGCACATGGAGAACTGCAGGCAGCCGTTCTGCGCGCTCCTCAAGAGGAAGCAAGCAGAACGGCGCACCGGAAGCCTTGATGCTTTGCTTGGCGCGGCTAATCCGCTGTGCCATCGTCGCCTCGGGGACCAGAAACGCATTGGCAATCTCCGCCGTAGTTAAACCGCCGACGGCCCGCAGCGTCAGAGCAATCGCCGAGGACGAACTCAGCGCGGGATGGCTGCACATGAACAGCAAAATCAGCGTGTCATTTGGGTCCATGTCGTACTCGATATCGTGGACGGGCGCGATGGTCTCCGCATCCCTCGCGACCGCGGTTTCCCTCTCATGACGTGCAATTTCGTTGCGAATCTGATCGATCATCCGGCGGGATGCCACCTGAATTAACCAGCCGCGTGGATTCTCGGGAACACCTGCGTGCGGCCATTGCGTGAACGCTGCCAGCATGGCCTCCTGAACGGCATCCTCGGCTGCGGCGAAATCGCGAAATCGGCGCACGACAGCTCCAAGCACCCGCGGAGCGAGTTCGCGCAGCAGACGCTCGGTCTCCGCATCTGGCAAGGTCTGTTTCACGGCAGTTCGCCGGCTCCCCCACTCATCACTTGCCGCACCTCGATTGGCATATTCAAGGGCAACCCACCCGGACCCGGCGCCCCCGACCAGATTGCGGCAACCTCATAAGCCCGGTCTGTACTTTCGACGTCTACGATCAAATAGCCGGCGAGAAATTCTTTCGATTCCGGGAACACGCCGTCGGTGATCGGCACCCCGTTTTTGCCCGCTCTCACAACTCTTGCCTGATCCGGCAGTGCCAGGCCGTCCGCCGCCACGAACTCTCCGGACTCACTGAGTGTTTTATTCATGCCCTTCACAAATGCCAGATTCGCTACGATATCCTTTTGTGTCCACGCGCCAAAAACACCATAACCTGCTTTCGGAATGTTCATCATCAAGATGTATTTCATTCGCCTTGCTCCTTTTGATTTTCACGCGTTCCGTCGTCTTCCGACCACGATTGCGCGAGGATCGCAATCCGAAATTCGGGAGGCCCGATTGCGGGACTAGGAAATTGCGCATCGGCACACCCAGTCTACGCGCTGTTCTTGGCTGCATGAAACATCCACCGAACCCCGAATTTGTCGTTCAATGCTCCGTAAACACCATGGAACGTCTCTTTCAGTGGGTCTGTGACTTCAGCTTCCTCAGAGAGTTTTTCGAAAAGAGCCTTCAAGTCCTGGAACGTCCCTCCGCTCAGGTAAAGACAAACCGTATTGCCGCGAATGCGAGTCTGGTCGAGCCGCAGCCAGTCCGACGCCGAAATCTCTACACTCCCGCTTTTCAATCGTGCATTGAGGGTTTTCTCCTGCTGAACCGCAGGCATGTAGTCCTTCGCCGGAGAATCCTTCACTTTCATTGAAGTCAGTTCTCCGCCGAAGCAGGATTTGTAAAACTCCATTGCCTGATGGCAATTGCCATCGAACAAAATGTAAGGTGTCAGGTTCATAATTTCATCTCCGTTGATTTGCGGCATCTTCGTGTCCGCTCTTGAAGGAGCGGGTAGGGCCGCCAACGCCGCAGTTGCGAGCGCGGATGCGGCGAACTGGCGTCGAGAGAATTCGCTGGTTTTGGGCATGGTCTTCTTCCTCGTCTGGAAGCGCCTGTGATCAGAATTTGCTATGTGCGCTTTCATGGGATAGTCGGAGCCGTCGCGGCATTCTCTACATCCCTCGAAAAGAAAACCTCTATCAATAAATCTAGGCTCGTTTGTCGATTACGCCGACCCGGAACAGATGTTCGGCTCTTGACCCTTCGTGGGTGAGCCGGAAGGCGCCGGCTCAGGTTCCGGACTTCCGGCAAAAAGTGATTTGGCTTCGCTCACTGTGATTGGTAGCAGGAAGTCGGCCTTGCTTACGGATGAGCTTCGGGAGGAGGTTTCTGAGGTATCGGACTCAAGTCCTGGTACACGTTGCTTACCGGAAAGGGAAGTGCTACTTCAAACTTCCGGTAGCGCGACTCGTCAGACCTTGCATTGTTTGCCGAGTTACGCGCCGATCAGAAGTTGCGGGAAGGCACGGCACGAGGTATCCGTACGCGGGGACGCCTGATAAGGAGCCGGCAAAGGTACACGACGTACCACACGGCAAGCGCGTCCAGAACGAAGCCTATGCCCGCCATAAACCGGAAGATAAGATTGACCACCGCCCAGTCACCGATTCCATTCACGATCATCCGGGTGTGTCGATCGCTGATCTGAGTGCAGTCAGTCGCAAGGAAACTATGCGAGCAGTGCGGAAACACGATCGAGAACCCATAAGTCGTCAGAGTATTGAGCACCAGCGCCGCACCCGCCAGGTGCACGAGAACCACAACGAGCAGATGCTGCCATCCCGTGAGGACATTTCTGTGCAACGCAACTAACCCAAGCGCGAAGGCGATCACCGCTAGCGCTGCGACGGCGAACATCGTCCAAGTACCGACCGATTCGTGGTTCGGGTGATCCCCATTCGCCAGTCTTGACCACTTCCTCGATTCACTCACGTCGCGCGGCACGCCAACTCCCCGCTGGTACATATCGCTAAGCTGTAGCCTTGCATGCAAGTCTCCAGCTTGAGCGGCCAACTGATACCAATAAGCCGCCTGCGCGTAGTCCTGCGCCACCCCTTGGCCGTTGTAGTACATCAGACCAATGCGATCCTGCGCCTTCGCGTTGCCCTGATCCGCTGCGCGCTGAAACCATTTCAGAGCCTCGGTGTAATCAGCCCGATGGCTGTCGGCCCGGCCATTGTAGTAGAGAATGCCCAGCTCCAGTTGAGCGGCGGCGTCTCCGCTTTCGGCCGACGCAACGAGACGATCGAATCGAGAATGCGCTGGCGCCTGAGCAGTCGTGCGCATCGTCCCTGTCGTCAGCAGAAGGACAAGAAACCAAATGCACCGCGATGAAGATTGTGGACTAGAGTGTTTTCTCATACGCACAGAGCGCTTAGGCCAGCGGCCCAACGAAAATGAGTGTAGATCATTCGCGCCTGTACCAGCGGTTTGCCGTTTCTGCTTGTCTTGTCCTGGTTAACGCAATCCGCCGCGCAAAACCGTGACGTCGCTGACGTGAACGGCCCTGCCTAGCGTATTATTCCGCCCGCAGCGCATCCACAGGGTCCACCCCCGCCGCGCGCCGCGACGGCAAATAGCTCGCCAGCGCAGCCGTCGCGATTAATCCGATGCTCACAGCGCCATATGTGATCGGGTCCGCAGGGCTCACGTGGAACAGCAACGACGACATCAGCCGCATCGCCGCAATCGCCACGGCCACGCCGCAGATGACGCCACCGCCCGCGAGCCAAAGCCCCTGCCGAACGAACATTCCAGTGAGCTCACTCTGCTGCGCTCCGAGCGCCATGCGAATACCGATCTCGCGTGTCCGCTGCGAAACGGAATAGGCGATGACGCCGTAAAGTCCGATCGTACCCAGCAGCAATGACATGCCGCCTGCGATCGCCAGCATCACCAAAGTGAACGACGTCCGCGCCATCGAATGCGAGTAGTAGTAATCGAGCGTCCGGACATTCGCGATTGGCAAATCACCGTCGGATGACCACACAGCCTGCCGAACGTCATTCATCAGATTCTCCGAACCCGCCCGAGGGGAGCGAATCACGAACGAAATGTCGCGGCGTATATCGACGGTACTGCTCTCGAAGTTCTGTAGGAGAATCGGCCAATAGACCGACGCAGGCGCTTCCTCGTTGACTCCGTTATCGCAAACGTTGCCAACCACACCAACAATTTCGCGCCAATCAACAGGGGGAGCGTCCCCTGCAGCAGCTCGATATGCTCGCGCTCTTCTTTAGTAGACATTCTAGGCGACACTACCTCGTCTCTAGTAGGATGTCAAGGTGAGCCTCACCGATTTGCCTTTGAACGGGAACGCGACTTCTGGTTGCGGGAGTGCAGCACGCTGAAGCACAACTTCCAATAGGTTCACAGCAGCTTTTGTTTCTTGGCTAACGAGCTAATCCACAAACTTCCCGACGAGCCACATGTGTCCAAAGGGATCTAGCAGAGCGCCTTGGAGCATTTTCTTGATGGGCTCCGGTCCAGACGTATCGTATTCGTGCATTTTCACCGAGTTTAACTCGGTGGCCCCGGCCGATAATGCTTGCGCATACACCTTGAACGGATCATTCACGAAGAGTTCAATCCTCACCGTCGTGAAGCCCACTGACTTCGGTCCCTGGGTTCCATGAGCAGGTGACGCGTCAGCGAGAAAAAAACTGGCTCCGTCAATCGAGAGTCCCGCAACGACATGTTCGTCGCCAAGCTGCCACAGAAGCTTTGCACCAAACGCCGCCTTGTAGAAGGCAACCGCGGCGTTTCCATCGCTGACCGCCAACATGGGTGAGATCTGAGTCTGCATCGCGTGAGCCTCCCACCACCAGATGCAAAAAGGCTACCAGAAGGGACTATTACAATAAATCCTTATCGGACATCTCCGGTTACGCGACTTGGGAACTGCTTCGTTTCCATTCCAAACTTGAAAAATCTTCCGATGAGGTTGAGGATGTCAAAGATGATCGCCCCATCGACCACGCATCCAAGCGTGCGACCCTTTGGCATAGCGCCTCACA
>Ga0210388_10002685_pt1 | contig 13819 bp, 11 predicted proteins | sample IncBWC19OmetaG_FD_155485 | JGI IMG/M metagenome (GOLD analysis project Ga0210388, IMG submission 155485) | Forest soil microbial communities from Barre Woods Harvard Forest LTER site, Petersham, Massachusetts, United States - Inc-BW-C-19-O ...
GACCGGGCTGGCGGGCACCGGGGGTGCCGGGCCGGCCGGTGCTGGGCAGGCGGGGGCAGCCCCGGACCTCGAATTCGACCACGTGAGCTTCCGGTACCCGGCCGCGTCGGAGGTCTCGCTGGCCTCGCTGGAGTCGATTGCCCTGCCGGTGGCCGAGCGGGCCGGGCCTGGCCTGGAGGCGCTGACCGACGTGAGCTTCCGCGCTCCGGCGGGCAAGCTGACGGCGCTGGTCGGGCCGTCCGGGGCCGGCAAGACCACGATTACGCACCTGGTGTCCAGGATGTATGACCCGACGAACGGCGCGGTCAGGATCGGCGGCGCCGACATCCGGGACGTCACGCTGGAGTCCCTGCATGACGTGGTGGGCGTCGTCACCCAGGACGCGCACCTGTACCACGACACCATCCGGGCCAACCTGCTCTACGCCCGGCCAGCCGCCACCGAGCACGAACTCGTCCTGGCGTGCCAGGCCGCGCAGATCTGGGACCTGGTCTCGGCGCTGCCCGACGGCCTGGACACGATCGTCGGCGACCGCGGCTACCGGCTGTCGGGCGGCGAGAAGCAGCGGATCGCCTTGGCCCGGCTGCTGCTCAAGGCGCCGTCGGTGGTCGTGCTGGACGAGGCGACCGCGCACCTGGACTCCGAGTCCGAGGCCGCCGTGCAGCGCGCGCTCAAGACGGCGCTGGCTGGCCGGACCTCGCTGGTGATCGCGCACCGGCTGTCGACAATCCGGGAGGCCGACCAGATCCTGGTGATCGAGGGCGGCCGCGTCATCGAGCGCGGGCAGCATGCCGACCTGCTGGCGGCGGAGGGCCTGTACGCCGACCTCTACCGGACGCAGTTCGCCCGCCAGGAGGCAGTCACGCCAGCCGCTCCCGCTCCCGTGGCTGGGGCTGTCTAAGCACCGGGTCAGGTTAAGTAGCCCACCCGCCGCAAATCCGGCCCGGCCACCGACTCGATGTCGCTGAGCTGCGCTGGGGTGAGCATGCGTCGCCACGCACCGGGCTCGGCATCGTCCGCTGCGTCACGGCGGCCAGCCCGCACCCGGATCGGGCCGACGGTGTCGCCGACGAATTCCGACACCCCCGTCGCCGTCGCAGCCGGGTGGCGCAGCACGTCCTCATACCGCAGCGTGGTCAGCTGATCGGCGGACATGGCGGCGCGCAGCCTGGCCATCGCGCGGACAGATCCGCGCCAGCGCATGGCGCACTTGCCGGCCGCGGAAAGCTCCGGCCAGATCGCCAGGTCATGGTCGGTCTCGATGCCGAAGAACGGGTTCGGGAACTCGGTCTCGACGTTCGCCATGCCCCGCTTGAACCAGCTGAGGGTCAGCGGATCCGCGAGCATCGCCGCGACCACGTCTCTGCCGTCCCTGATGATCTGCAGCAGCCTGGCGTCAGTGAAGGCGTCTACCAGCGCATCGGCGCAGTACATCAGGTCAGGGCTGGCGTCGCCGTACCGGACGATGTCGCGCTCGGCGACGCAGCAGGCCGGGCTGATCACCTGTCCGGCGTCCCGGCACGCCGGCGAGCAGGTCAGGCAGCAGTGTGCGGTCACCTGCCAGGCCTGGGCAAAGGCATCCCGCAGCACCGTCGCAGCGGCATCGCCGCGGCCGCGCTGGATGGACGGGCTGCGGGCGAAGGCGTACACCACGCTCTGGACGGCTTCCTGGCCGATGGTGAGGTGGAAGCCGGTCGACTGCTTGATGGCGCGCCCGAGCAGGTCCGTGCCTGAATGCGGCGCGCCGATGACGAACACCGGCTGGCGGACCTTACGGCCGTTTACGACCAGAATGTACGGGCGAGGTGGCATGGCTACCCATTAGTGTGGCATTGGTCAGGGTATGCCCAGTCCCGGTCCGGCAATCGGCTGCTGACCAGGCCAGACGCGCCTCAGCCTGGATGCGCGGCAGGGTCCGCGGCGGCAGGGCTCGCGGCGGCAGGGCTCGCGGTGGCAGGGCTCGCAGCGGCAGGGTCCGCGGCCACTGTGTGCCTCCGCCGGCCGCCGGTCCGCCGGCAGTGATCCCCGGCATGACCCTCCAGGTTGAGTGCCGACTGGATGAGCGGCACATGGCTGAAGGCCTGCGGCGTGTTGCCGACCTGGCGGCCGTAGCGCGGGTCGTACTCCTCGCTCAGCAGGCCCAGATCGCTGCGCAGCGCCAGCAGGCGCTCGAAGATCGCGACAGCCTCGTCGTACTCGCCGATCAGGTGCAGGGCGTTGACCAGCCAGAAGCTGCAGGCAAGGAAGGCGCCCTCGGCGCCAGGCAGGCCATCGACGTCGGCGCTGCCGGAGCCGCTGACCGCGACCGCCGGCTGGGTATAGCGCAGCACGAGCCCGTCGCGCATGAGCTCCCGCTTGATGGTCCGGACCGTCGATACGACGCGCGCGTCGTCGGGCGGCAGGAACCCGACCTCGGGGATCAGCAGGACGGAGGCATCCAGTTCGGTGCTGCCGTAGTACTGCGTGAACACGCCGCGGGCGGCGTCGTAGCCCTGATCCACTACCTGGGCGTGGATCTCGGCCCGCATCGCGCGCCAGCGGTCGAGCGGACCAGGGTTGCCCTGCTCCACCAGGTGGATGGCCCGGTCGAACGCGACCCAGGCCATCACCTTGGAATGGACGAAGTGGCGCCGAGGGCCCCGGACCTCCCAGATGCCCTCGTCCGGCTCGTGCCAGTGCTTCTCCAGGAAGTCGAGCAGCTGCCGCTGGAGGCTCCAGGTGTGCTGGTCGAAGCCGAGTCCCGACTGCCTGCCGAGCGTCAGGGCGTCCATGACCTCCCCGTAGACGTCGAGCTGGCGCTGGTCGACGGCCGCGTTCCCGATCCGGACGGGCGCCGACCGCTCGTACCCGGGCAGCCAGCTGACCTCCCATTCCGCCAGCCTGCGCTCACCCGCTACGCCGTACATGATCTGAACGTCCTTGGCGTCGCCGGCGATGGCGCGGCCCAGCCACTGCCGCCAGCTGTCGGCCTCGGCCGTGTAGCCGGTGCGCAGCAGCGCTTCCAGCGTGATGGTCGCGTCCCGCAGCCAGCAATACCGGTAGTCCCAGTTCCGCACGCCGCCGATGTCTTCCGGCAGCGACGTCGTCGGTGCGGCCACGATGCCGCCTGTCGGCGCGTAGGTCAGGGCCTTGAGGGTGATCAGCGACCGCATCACGGCGTCCCGGTACGGGCCCTTGTAGGTGCAGGCTGCGGACCAGCTGGACCAGAACGCCTGGGTCGCCGCCAGCGCCGCGTCGGCGTCGATGCACGGATCGGACGGCAGGTGGGACTCCTTCCAGGCCAGCACGAACGGCACCCGGTCGCCCGCCTTCACGTCGAAGGTGGCCAGGTGCGCCATGTTCTGGCCGACGCTGCGGACCGAACTGTGGAAGCAGACCGAGTCGGGCCCGGCGATGGCCCTGATGTCGTTCCCCATCCGGCGCACCCAGGGCACGACCTTGCCGTAGCCGAACCGCAGGCGCAGGATCGACTCCATCTCGACCGTTCCCTCGACGCCCTCCACGATCCGGACCAGCACGGGCGTGGCGTGATCGCGCGGCGGCATGAAGTCCAGGACGCGGACAGTGCCGCTCATCGTCTGCCAGGTCGTCTCCAGGATCAGCGAGTCGCCCTGGTAGTGCCGGCTGACTTCGCCGCGCCGGGTGATCGGGCCGTCGCTGACCGTCGGGCAGATCCGCCAGCTGCCATTGTGCTCGTCACCGAGCAGGGCAGCGAAGCAGGCGTCGGAGTCGAATCTCGGCAGGCATAGCCAGTCCACGGAGCCGTCGCGGCCGACGAGCGCGGCGGTCTGCATGTCCCCGATCAGCGCGTAGTCCTCGATCAGACTAGCCATCGCAGCCTCCCAATACCCGTGGCCGACGCCGTCGCCGTCGTCGCCGTCAACGTCACCGTACGGCGGCAGCGGCCCCGTCAGCGAATCAGGCCGGGCAAGGCCATAGAGTGTCGCCGTGCAAGGACGACGACGACGGTCCTGGAGTGCGCGGATCGCGATCCCGGCCGCGGCGGCTGCGGTGCTGGCGGGCGCGCTTGGCGGCTGCGCCAAGATGGACGCGGCGCTGGACAAGCAGTGGATGACTGTTCAGTTCAGCACCGGCACCAGCATGGCCACGGCGCTGCACGTCCGGTCGGCCTGCTCACATATTCAGAACGCCCCGCCGATGGCACTGCCCGCGAACCAGTCGCCCATCAACACGATGTACGGCGTGAACTTCGATACGACGAACGCCTCCCCGGCCAACCTCGAGCAGCTTCAGACGTGCCTGCAGCGGTTCAAGTCGGTGCTTGGCGTCAACCCGCAAAGCGCCGGCGACGAAGGCAGCTGAGCTGCTGGGCCGCGGTCCGCACGTGTTGTCGTTGCCCGTTCATGTCCTTGTCGGTTAGTAGTTCACATGTTTCCCCTCGGCATTGTAGACTTCCGTCCAGCTTGGTTCCCGAGTTAAATGATCGGAAAAGGTGGACGATGAAACGAGTACTGGCCGGACTCACTGCGGCCGGGATCGCCTTGCTCGCTGCGGGGTGCGCGTCGTCGAGCGCGAGCAGCGACAGCGGCAGCAAGCCCGCCGCGCAGGTCACGCTGCGGCTCGGCTTCCTGGAGAACATCACGCATGCGTCGGCGCTGGTCGGTGTGAAGGAGGGCTTCTTCACCAAGAACCTCGGCAAGAACGTGACGCTCAAGCTGTACCCCTTCAGCACCGGCACTGAGGAGGCCACCGCGCTGCTGGCCGGCCAGCTGGACGCCGCCTACGTGGGGCCGAACCCGGCGATCAAGGCGTGGCAGCAGTCGAGCGGCAGCCTCATCAAGGTGATCTCGGGGGCGGCGTCCGGCGGTGCCGAGCTGGTGGTCAAGTCCGGCATCACCTCGGCCGCCCAGCTCAAGGGCCAGAAGCTGGCGTCCCCGTCACTGGGCAACACGCAGGACGTGTCGATGCGCTACTGGCTGAAGCAGCAGGGCCTGACCACGACCTCGACCGGCGGCGGCGACGTGCCGATCACGCCGATCACGCCGAACTCCGACGCGGTGCTCGCCTTCGAGTCCGGCCAGATCGCGGGCGGCTGGGAGCCGGCGCCCTACGACGCCGAGATGATCGCTGACGGCGGTCACGCACTGGTCAATGAGGCGAGCCTGTGGCCGAACGGCCAGTTCGTCACCACCGAGCTGGTAGCGACGCAGAGCTTCATCGCCAAGAACCCGACAGTCATCAGCGACCTGCTCAAGGGGCAGATCGAGGCCAACTCCTTCATTGCCGACAGCAAGTCAGCCGCCGAGACCGCGGCCAACGCCGAACTGGCGGCACTGAGCGGCAAGAGCCTCAAGTCGCCCATCCTGGCCGCGGCGTTCGCGCAGGTCACCTTCACGAACGACCCGATTGCCTCGTCGCTGATCACGGACGCGAATCACGCGGTGTCAGTCGGCCTGCTCAACCCGGTGAAGAACCTGTCGGGCATCTACGATCTCGGCCCGCTAAACAAGCTGCTGGCGGCAGCTGGACAAGCGCAGGTCAGTTCGTGAGGGTCAGTGACGAGCAGGTGACGCCCCCGGCCGCAGTTGGGCCGGGGGCGTCAGCCCCGTCTCGGGCCGACGCGGTCCGGCTGACCGACGTCAGCAAGGCGTACCGGACCGGCCGGGCTGAGCTACTCGCGCTTGACCAGGTATCGCTCACCGTCCACGACGGCGAGTTTGTCTGCATTATCGGCGCGTCCGGCTGCGGCAAGAGCACGCTGCTGAACCTGGTGGCGGGCCTGGACCAGCCGACCTCCGGCCAGGTGGATACCACCGGCCGCAAGGTCGGGCTGATGTTCCAGGAACCCGCGCTGTTTCCGTGGCTGACGGCGGGCCGCAACGTGGAGCTGGCATTGCAGGCCCGGGGAGTGCCGCGGGCCGGCCGGCGAGCGCAGGTCGCCGAGCTGCTCGACGCCGTACGGCTCGCTGGTTTCGCTGACAAGCGGCCGCACGAGCTGTCCGGCGGCATGCGGCAGCGGGTCGCGCTGGCCCGTGCGCTGGCCCAGAACGCTGACGTGCTGCTCATGGACGAGCCGTTCGGTGCCCTGGACGCAATGACCCGCGACCTGCTGCACGACGAGCTGGAGCGGATCTGCACCGAGCGGACGCTGACGGTGCTGTTCGTGACCCACAACGTCCGGGAGGCGGCCCGGCTGGGGGACCGGGTCATCCTGCTGAGCAGCCGGCCCGGCCGGGTCATCGACGAGTACACGCTGCCGCGGGCCGGTCACCGCCGGATCGACTCCCCGGAGGTGTCGGAGGTGGCGGCCAGGCTGACCGACCGGCTGCGCGAGGAGATGGGGCGGCATGGCATCTGATCAGGCCCTTCGCGGCCTCGACAACCTGGAGCTACGGCCCAGTCAGGGTAACCCCGAGCCCGGCCGGCTGGCTCGCAAGGCGTGGGCGATTGCCTGGCCGAAGCTGGCTGCTATCGCGCTCGTCCTGGTCATCTGGGAACTTGTCACGCTCTCCGGCTGGAAGAAGTACGTGTTCAAGGGCCCCGGCCCGGTGTTGTCCAACCTGTGGGAGCAGATGCAGCACGGCATGCTGTGGGCCACCATCGGCTGGACGCTGCGCAGCGCCGTCATCGGCTACGTGGTGGCGCTGATCGTTGGCTCGGTCATCGGCCTGCTGACGGCGCGCATCCCCCCGGTACGGGCCGCCATCGGGGCGATCATCACGGCGTTGCAGACCATGCCCTCGGTGGTCTGGGCCCCGTTCGCGATCGTCTTGTTCGGCGAGAACAACTCAGCGATCCTGTTCGTCGTCATCCTCGGCGCCGCTCCGTCCATCGCGAACGGACTGATCAACGGCGTCGACTACACCCCGCCGCTCCTGCTGCGCGCAGGCAAGACCATGGGCCTGCACGGATTTGCGCTGTACCGCAACCTGATCCTGCCCGCGTCGCTGCCGGCCTACGTGGCGGGCCTGAAGCAGGGCTGGGCGTTCGCCTGGCGCAGCCTGATGGCCGCCGAGCTGTTCATTGCCATCATCGGGCAGGTGTCACTCGGCCAGCAGCTCGACGCAGACCAGTCGAACCTGGATTTCGCCTCGGTCAGCGCGATCATCATCGTGCTCCTGGTGATCGGCATCGTCGTCGACACGCTCTTCACCAAGGCCGACCTGGCCATGCGGCGGCGGCGTGGCCTCTTGGATCCGGCGGCGGCGAGCTGAGTTAATGCGGGGCGTGGTGGTACACGCCGAACACGTTGCCGGCCGGATCACGCAGTGCTCCGGTCTGCATGTGGTCGTCCACCGGATTCGGGCCGTACTCACGCGCGCCGCCGAGCTCGACGGCCCTGGCCAGCACGGCCTCGACGTCAGGCACGCTGGCGTACACCGTCGCCCAGCTGCCCTGCTCGGCGACGACCCCGAGGCCGCCCTTGATGCCACGGCTCGTGCCCGTGTCGACCATCGCGTAGCCGGGCCCGGCCGCGCTGGCCTGCCAGCCGAAGATCTCTGCGTAGAAGCGCTGACTGCGATCGGTATCGGCCCCGAGCACCTCGAACCAGTCGACTGGTGCTCCGGCGCCCGGCGACGGCGCCATCACCCGGGCGGGGTCGGCCGGCCCGAGCACCAGCCCGATGAGCAGTCCGTCCAGGTCGGAGAACTGGGCGAAGGTCACCATGTCCGCCAGCTCGGTGATCGGTGTCTCCGTCTTGCCGCCGAGCAGGTTGATCTTGTCGAGCGCCGCTTGCATGTCGTCGGTCTCGATGTAGAACGTGACGGCGGCCGGGCCTTCGGGCGCCGCGCTGATACCGCCGTTGATGCCGCTGCCGCCGCTGGTGTCCACCAGCGTGTAGCCGACGCCGGGGACAGGGTGCATGGTCCAGCCGAACAGGCTCGCGTAGAAGTCGGCTAGCTGGCCAGCGTCGGGGCCGCTGATCTCGAAGTGCACTACCGCGTGTGCCACGCCTGGCCTCCCCGTGCCGTCAACACCGTGCTAACGATCCGTGGTCAGTCTGGCACACAGCGTAAGGCGCTGATCCGCTCCACGCCCGCGTACACGTTCATCGAGCCGCCGCGCAGGAAGCCGACCAGGGTCAGGCCGGCGTCGGCGGCGAGCTGCGCGGCGAGTGACGACGGAGCCGACACCGCGGCTAGCACCGGGATGCCGGCGAGCACTGCCTTCTGCACCAGCTCGAACGACGCGCGCCCGCTGACCAGCAGGATGCGGCCGGTGAGCGGCAGCAGGCCGGCCTGCAGGGCCCAGCCGACCACCTTGTCGACGGCGTTGTGCCGGCCCACGTCCTCGCGCACGACCAGGAGCTCGCCCGCCGCGCTGAACAGGCCGGCCGCATGCAGCCCGCCGGTCCGCTCGAAGACACGCTGCGCGTGGCGGAGCGCGTCGGGCAGCCCGGCGAGCACGTCCGCGGTTACGAGAACCTGATCATCGAAAAGATCAAACCGGCCGGGAACGTGGAGGTCTTCGATCGCCGCCTTCCCGCACACGCCGCAGGCACTGCTGGTCAGAAAGCTACGCCGGAGGTCGCGCTGGAATGTCAGGCCCGGCCGCAGCGTGACATCGGCGATGTTGCCCACTTCGTCGTCGTCGTCTTGGTGGTCATGTCCCCCGTGGTTATGACCCCCGTGGTTATGACCCCCGTGGTTATGACCGCACTGCTGGCCGTCGCAGATTCTGATCGAGGCGATGTCGGCGGCGGTCGTCACGATGCCCTCGCTGACCAGAAAGCCGGCCGTCAGGTCGATGTCGTCGCCGGGCGTCCGCATGGTCAGGCTGACGGCTTCCCCGCCGATCCTGATGCCGAGCGGCTCCTCGGCGGCGAGCAGGTCGGCGCGCTCGGTCACTGCGGCCGGATCGATGCTCACGCGCGTCACCCGCCTGCGCGCCGTCCGTCCTGCCACGGGTCACCTCCGCCCGATAGTTACCGTCCTTACAGGTACCCGGCTTGCTCTCGCAGGCTACGTCGGTTTGGATAGCTGTGTGGCGCCAGACGGTTCGCGCACTTTGCGCGGGATGATCCGAAACTGGCCGGTGTACCGGCAGCTGACCGGGAGCGACCGGCTGGGCCGGGGGGCCGCAGTGCGGTCGCCGCATACCGAGGCCGCCACGCCCCGCACCGAATCGGCCGACCGCGTGGTGAAGTCAATCTGCCCGTACTGCGCCGTCGGCTGCGGGCAGCGCGTCTTCGTGTCGAGGATCGGCCGCAAGGACACCGTCACGCAGATCGAAGGCGACCCGGACTCGCCGGTATCGCGCGGCCGGCTATGCCCGAAGGGCGCGGCCAGCAAGCAGCTGGTGACGCATCCGGGCCGGCTTACCAGGGTGCTGTACCGCCGCCCGTACGGGACCGCGTGGGAGCCGCTCTCCCTGGCGCAGGCCATGGACATGATCGCCGATCGGGTGCTGGCCACCAGGGAGGCGACCTGGCAAGAGACCTTCCAGGGCAGAGCCGTCCACCGCACGCTCGGCTTCGCTAGCCTCGGCGGCGCGACATTGGACAACGAGGAGAACTACCTCATCAAGAAGCTCTGGACCGCGCTCGGCGCGATTCAGATCGAGAATCAAGCCCGGATATGACACTCCGCCACCGTTCCCGGTCTGGGGACGAGCTTTGGTCGCGGCGGCGCGACGACGTTTCCCCGCGATCTCGTTAACTCCGACTGCATCGTCATCTGCGGTTCCAACATGGCCGAGTGTCATCCGGTCGCGTTCCAGTGGGTCGTGGAGGCGAAGGCGCGCGGCGCCACCGTCATCCATATCGACCCGCGGTTCACTCGCACGAGCGCACTCGCCAGCACGCATGTCGCCAGCAGGGTGGGCGGCGACATCGTGCTCATCGGCGCGCTGGTGAATCATGTGCTGTCGGGCGGGCACGAGTTCCGCGAGTACGTGACGTCGTATACCAACGCCGCCGACATCCTGCCGGAGGACTTCAGCGACACCGAGGAGTCCGACGGGCTGTTTTCCGGATATGACCCGGTGACCAGGACCTACGACAACGCTAGCTGGCAGCCGACCGGCGAGCGCGACCTCACCCTGACGCATCCGCGCTGCGTCTTCCAGGTGCTGAGGCGGCATTTCGCCAGGTACACCCCGGAGCTTGTCGAGCGGGTCTGCGGCATCGGCCCGGCTGACTTCGCGAAGATCGCCGACGCACTGGTCCGGTGCAGCGGGCGGGACAAGACGACGGCCTGGGTGTACGCGGTCGGCTGGACTCAGCACACCACGGGCGTGCAGCACATCCGGAGTGCCGCCATCTTGCAGTTGCTGCTGGGCAACATGGGCCGGCCCGGCGGCGGAATCCTGGCGCTGCGCGGTCATGCGAGCATCCAGGGCTCGACCGATATCCCGACGCTGTTTGACCTGCTGCCCGGCTACCTGCCGACACCACGAGCCGAAGACGACACCATGGCCAGCTACCTGACCAGGCTGCCTGACACCGGGTTCTGGGGCAACAAGCGTGCTTACCTGGTCAGCCTGCTGAAGGCGTGGTTCGGCGACGCCGCGACGGCTGAGAACGAGTACTGCCTGCCGCTGCTGCCGCGCCTGTCCGGTGATCACGGCACGTACCGGACTGTCCTCGACATGATCGAGGGCAAGGTGAAGGGCTACTTCCTGTGGGGCCAGAATCCGGCCGTCGGGTCCGCAGGCGGCCGGCTGCAGCGGCTGGCCCTGGCGAAGCTGGACTGGCTTGTCGTGCGCGACCTCGCGCTGATCGAAAGCGCTGCGTTCTGGCAGGACAGCCCGGAGATAGCGAGTGGCGAGCTGACGACTGCCGGCATAGGCACCGAGGTCTTCTTCCTGCCTGCCGCCGCCCACGTCGAGAAGGACGGCACCTTCACTAATACGCAGCGGATGCTGCAGTGGCACCACAAGGCGCTGGAACCACCAGGCGATGCCCGCAGCGACCTCTGGTTCGCCTACCACCTGGGCAAGCGGATCCGGGCTAAGGTGGCATCCTCCGCCGCGAGCCGCGATCAGCTGCTGAAAAATCTCACCTGGGACTATCCGGAGACCGGCGACGAAGCAGAACCGGACGCCGCTGCCGTCCTGCGCGAGATCAACGGCTACGGCCCCGATGGCACGCTGCTCAGCGGCTTCGCCGAGCTCAAGGACGACGGCTCGACGGCGTGCGGCTGCTGGATCTACTCCGGCTGCTACGCGGGCGGCGTCAATCAGACCGCTCGGCGGCGGCCGCAAGCCGAGCAGACCTGGGTCGCGCCCGAATGGGGCTGGGCCTGGCCAGCCAACCGGCGGCTGCTCTACAACAGGGCGTCCGCTGACCCGGCCGGCCGGCCCTGGAGCGAGGCAAAGAAGTACGTCTGGTGGGATGAGCAGGCGGCCCAGTGGACCGGCCACGACGTCCCGGACTTCGAGAAGGGCAAGCCGCCCGGCTACGTCCCGCCGGCGGGTGCTACCGGTCCGGCGGCGCTGGCCGGGACTGACCCGTTCATCATGCAGCGCGACGGCAAGGGGGCGCTGTTCGTGCCCACGGGCCTGAAGGACGGCCCGCTGCCCACCCACTACGAATCCGCCGAGTCGCCCGTGCGCAACGACGTCTACAAGCAGGACGTCAGCCCGGTCTCGGTGACGTACCCGGGCGACCGCGCAACTGCCGAGCAACTAGCCGGTCACGATGCCGCGTTCCCCTATATATTCACGACGTACCGGCTGACCGAGCACCATACGGCCGGGGGGATGAGCCGCACGCTGTCCAGGCTGGCCGAATTGCAGCCGGAGCTGTTCTGTGAGGTATCGCCTCAGCTGGCGCGCATCCGGGGGCTGGAGAACGGCGGCTGGGCAACGATCATCACGGCGCGGTCAGCCATCGAGGCCAGGGTGCTGGTGACCCGGAGGATGCGGCCGCTGCGCCTGGCTGACGGTGCCGTGGTGCATCAGGTCGGGCTGCCGTATCACTGGGGCGGGCAGGGGCTGGTGACCGGAGACGTGACGAACGATCTGCTGCCGTTCGCGCTCGACCCCAACGTGCTGATCCAGGAGAGCAAAGTGGCCACTTGCGATGTCAGGCCGGGACGCCGGCCCACGGGTGCTGCGCGGCTTGACCTGGTGGCGTTGTACCGGCGGCGAGCTGGGCTGGACGCGGACCATGACAACTGACCGGCGCAATTCGCTCTACGGGCCGCTCGACGACGTGTCGGGCAACGCCGGCTACGCCGCGCACCCGGAGCGGGTCGGCTTCTTCACCGACACCAGCGTGTGCATCGGCTGCAAGGCGTGCGAGGTTGCGTGCAAGGAATGGAACGGCCTGCCCAATACCGATCCTGGCGTACTCTCGCTCACCGGCATGTCCTACGACAACACCGCCGAGCTCGGGGCGAATAGCTGGCGGCACGTGGCGTTCATCGAGCAGGAGGTGCCGGCTCAAGACGTTATCCGCGAGATCTCCGACGGCGAGGGCCCGGCGACCCGCTGGCTGATGGCATCCGACGTGTGCAAGCACTGCACCCACGCAGCGTGCCTGGACGTGTGCCCGACCGGCGCTCTCGTCCGGACTGAGTTCGGCACGGTGGTCGTGCAGCCGGATGTCTGCAACGGCTGCGCCTACTGCGTGTCCGCGTGCCCGTTCGGCGTCATCGACCGGCGTGAGGACGACGGCCGGGCGTGGAAGTGCACGATGTGCTACGACCGGCTCCGGGGCGGGCTCGAGCCCGCCTGCGCCACGGCGTGCCCGACCGACTCCATCCAGTTCGGGCCGCTGGACGAGCTGCGGGAGATCGCGCAGACCCGGCTCGAGGTACTGCACGCGGACGGGCACACGACGGCGCGGCTCTACGGAGAAGACCCGGACGACGGCATCGGCGGCGCGGGCGCGTTCTTCCTGCTGCTGGACGAGCCGGAGGTCTACGGGCTGCCGCCTGACCCGGTCGTGACGACCAAGGACCTGCCGTCGATGTGGCGATGGGCCGGCGCCGGGGCCGCCATCCTGGCGGCCGGCGTCGCCGTCGCGTTCGCGGGCAAGCGCCCCTGGTGGACACAGTGACCAGGGAGGAACTGCAGGTCCCGCCCGCGGAGTTCCAGTCGTACTACGGCCGGCCGATCCTGAAGGTCAGCCGGTGGAAGGAACCGCACCTGCCCGCCTACCTCTTCCTCGGCGAGCTGTCCGGCGCCCTGGCGATGGTTGGTGCCGTCGCGCACGCGACGGGGCGCCGGTCACTGGCGCGGACCGCCAGGCTCGCGGCCGCGGGCAGCGCGTACGCCGGCGGCGCGTTCCTGACCATCGAGCTCGGCCGGCCGGAGCGGTTCCTGCACATGCTGCGGGTCGCCAAGCCGACGTCGCCGATGAGCATGGGCTCGTGGATCCTGTCAGCGCACTCTGGCCTGGTGTCGGCGACCGCGGCCAGCGAGGTGAGTGGCCGGCTGACCGCGCTCGGCAGCGCCGCCGGCGTCGCCGCTGCGGTGACCGGCCCGCTGCTCGCCGCCTACCCGGCCGTGCTGCTGGCCGACACCGCGGTACCCGCCTGGCACGCCGCGCATCGCGAGCTGCCGATGCTGTTCGTCGGCGGCGCGATGACGGCGGCCGGTGCGGCTGGACTGGCGGCCAGCGCTGTCAGCCGGAGCCGAGCGGACTTCGACGCCGCGTACCGGCTGGCGGTGATCGGATCGGCCGTGGAGAGCCTGGGCGGCTACGGACTCGAGACCATGCGGGGCCTGGTCGGCGAGCCTTACCGGACCGGGCCGGGCGGCCAGATGCTGAGGGTGGCCAGGTACCTGACGATGAGCGGGGGAGTGGCGGCCCTCGCAGCGCGGCGCAGCCGGACGGCGGCCGGTGTGTCCGCGGCGCTGCTCACCGGCGGCGGCCTGGCGGCCAAGTTCGCGGTGCTACGGGCGGGCA
>Ga0210388_10002686_pt1 | contig 13816 bp, 16 predicted proteins | sample IncBWC19OmetaG_FD_155485 | JGI IMG/M metagenome (GOLD analysis project Ga0210388, IMG submission 155485) | Forest soil microbial communities from Barre Woods Harvard Forest LTER site, Petersham, Massachusetts, United States - Inc-BW-C-19-O ...
CAGATGCTGTGTTGCTGATTGCTGCAATACTTGATGAAGCGAAACTAAAGGACTTATATGCTTTATGTTATGAGTTAGGAATAGAATCATTAGTAGAGGTCCATACCTTGCAGGAGCTTGAGAAGGCAATGAGGATAGGTGCAGAAATTATTGGGATAAACAACCGCAACCTGAAAAGCTTTGGGGTTGATAATTCTACTTTCTCCTCCATTGCGGAACATATTCCAAACGATAAAATAGTTGTAGCAGAATCAGGCATCCATTCCCGTGAGGACCTGCTTTATATGAAGAATGCTAATGCAGATGCTGTGCTTATCGGCACCCACTTTATGCGTGCACCTGATCCGGGTAAAGCTTTAGTTGAACTTATTGCAGGCATACAATGAAAAGGATTCAGATAAAATTCTGTGGGATGAAGGCTAAGAACGATATTGCATATGCAATAGAGCTTGGAGTGGATTACCTTGGTTTTGTTGTTGACTTTCCTAAAAGCCCAAGAAGCATAACTTTAAAACAATTCCTGCAAACGGCGGAATGGGTGAAGAAGACTAAAAGGAGCAAATGCAGAGTAGTAGCTGTGACTGTTAATATGCCTTTAACCGATATTTTCAAGATTACGAAAAGTGGATTTGTGGATGTTATTCAGTTGCACGGAGATGAACAATTGGAACTTGTTAAAAAGATAAAAGGGATTGAGGTATGGAAAGCATGGAACAATAAGGGCAAAGGCGATGTGTTGGAAATGAGTAAGCATGTGGATAGAATATTGCTCGACTCAGGTAGTGCAGTAGAAAAGGCTAATAATAAGTCCGGTGAGTTTGATGGATTTACCTTGTATAAAAAGCTATCGGCGAAAAAAATAAAGCTTGTGCTTTCCGGCGGGATTGATGTAAAGAATGTTACTGGTTATCTTGATAAACTAAAGCCAGAAATTATAGATATATCAAGAGGGATAGAAATATCACCGGGTAAGAAGAGCAAAATAAAAATGAAAAAAATTATAAATGCAGTGAATGACTACTATTCATGAAAAAAAATAAAGAACGCAAAGGCTATTTTGGGGATTTCGGCGGGCAGTATGTCCCTGAGACCCTTATGGCACCTTTGGAGGAGCTTGAAAGAGCGTATTTGAAATTATCGAATGATAAGAACTTTAAAAAGGAGTTATCTGATTGGCTCACCAATTTTGTAGGAAGGCCAACGCCATTGTATTTTGCAAAACAACTCACACAAAAGACAGGCGGTGCAAAGATTTATTTAAAGCGTGAAGACCTTACCCATACCGGTGCGCATAAAATTAATAATGCACTCGGGCAAGCTTTGTTAGCCAAGCACATGGGCAAAAAGCGATTGATTGCAGAGACAGGTGCAGGCCAACATGGAGTAGCTACAGCTACCGTAGCAGTGGCTTTAGGTATGGAATGTGTGGTGTATATGGGTACAGTAGATATTGAAAGACAGCAACCCAATGTGCAGCGCATGAAATTATTGGGTGCTCAAGTTGTGCCTGTATCTGCGGGGAGCAAAACTTTAAAAGATGCCATTAACGAAGCCATACGCGATTGGGTGACGAATATTAATACATCCCATTATCTAATAGGCTCTGTGCTTGGCCCGCATCCTTACCCGACCATTGTGCGTGACTTTCAAAAGATAATCGGAGAAGAATCAAGAAAACAAATAAAGGAACAAGCAAATCGCTTGCCTGATTATTTGGTTGCTTGTGTGGGCGGTGGAAGTAATTCAATCGGATTATTCTATGATTTTTTGAAAGAGAAAAATATTAAGATTATTGGAGTAGAGGCAGGTGGTATTAGTATAAAAAGCAAGAAGCATGCGGCTCGTTTTGCAGGTGGAAGGCCAGGTATATTGCATGGCACTTTCTCTTACGTATTGCAAGATAAGTTCGGACAGATAACCGAAACACATAGCATATCGGCAGGGCTTGATTACCCTAGCATTGGTCCGGAGCATGCAGATTTATACAAAACTAAAAGAGTAGAATACGATTACGTAACAGATGAAGAAGCATTAAAAGCATTTATGCTGTTGGCACAAACCGAAGGCATTATCCCTGCATTGGAATCATCGCATGCTGTGGCTTATGCAGTGAAACTGGCAAAAAAGCTACCTAAGGATAAGATCATAATTGTAAACCTGTCGGGTAGGGGAGATAAGGATTTGGCGCAGGCTATACACCACATTCAAAAGATGAAACTATGAGCAAATTTATCGATACATTCAGCAAAGCAAAGAAAGAAGGTAAGCCAGCCTTCATGCCATTTTTAGTGGCTGGTGATCCTGATTTTGAAACAAGTCTTTCTATTTTCCGCGCTATTGCTCCGTACGCAGATATGCTCGAAATCGGCTTCCCCTATTCTGACCCGTTGGCTGATGGCCCAACTATTCAGGCTGCTGATGAGAGGGCATTGCATTCTGGAATTGATACAGAGAATGTATTCTCTCTGATAAGTGAGATCCGTTCGTTTTATAAAGGTCCGATCTCTGTATTGGTTTATGCCAATTTGGTTTACCAATATGGCATAGATACGTTTTATAAGCAAGCGCTTAAGTGCGGAATTGACGGAGTACTTATTCCCGATGTGCCCTATGAGGAATCGGAGCAATTTGTAAAAGCTGCTAAGAAGCATAAAGTAGCTCCAGTTTTTATGGTTACCCAAACCACCAACGAAGCAAGACTAAAGAATATACTTCAACATGCAGAAGGATATTTGTACTTAGTTTCTGTATTAGGTGTAACGGGTAGCCGTACCTCTATGGGAAATGATACCTATGATTTTATTAGGAGAATACGAAAGCATACCAAGCTTCCGCTAGCATTGGGTTTTGGAATCTCTAAAAAGGAACATATTACCAATGCCGCTAAAGCAGGGATTGATGGAGTGATAGTGGGCAGTGCAATTATAAAAATACTGGAAGCTAATCTGGCAAACCCAAAACAAGCTACTAAGAAGATTGGGGTGTATATAGAAGAGCTTATCTCTTAAACAGGCTCTCTACGAATTCCTGTCTATCGAACATGCGCAGGTCTTCCATTTTTTCTCCCACGCCAATGTAACGCACCGGTATTTTAAACTGGTCCGATATTCCAATTACCACACCGCCTTTAGCTGTACCATCTAGTTTAGTAAGCGCTAATGCAGTTACATCCGTTGCTTTAGTAAACTCTTTACACTGTTCTACTGCATTTTGCCCGGTAGATGCATCTAATACTAACAATACTTCGTGAGGTGCACTAGGGACAACCTTCTGCATAACACGTTTTATTTTCGTAAGTTCATTCATCAAACCCGCTTTATTATGCAAACGTCCTGCAGTATCTATTATCACAATATCTGCTTTTTGAGCTACAGCAGATTGCACAGCATCGTATGCCACAGCTGATGGATCGGCACCCATACCACGAGATACAATAGGAACATCAACTCGTTTTGCCCAAATAGTTAACTGGTCGACTGCTGCCGCACGGAAAGTATCTGCTGCACCAAGTACAACCTTTAATCCTGCTTTTTTGAAATTGTTTGCCAGTTTGCCAATGGTAGTTGTTTTACCCACACCATTCACACCTACCACCATAATGACATAAGGTACGCCTTCCGGTAGTTCCGGGGTTGTATTATTGCTTGCTGTTAAAAGTGCAGACATTTCCTCTTTCAGCATGCTGTATATCTCGCCGCTTTGAATGTTTTTGTTTTTGGCAACTCGGGCTTGCAGGTTTGCAATTATCTTGGCTGATGTGGTTGTACCCACATCCGATGCAATAAGTGTTTCTTCAATATTATCTAATACCTCAGTATCTATTGTTGCTTTGCCCGATATGGCTTTTGCCAGCCTTGCAAAAAAACCTTCCTTGGTTTTTGTCAGCCCAATATCCAGTCCACTCGATTCCTTTTTGCCGAAAAATATCTCCTTTAGCTTCATAGTTATTTTTTGCCCATCATCATATTATTAAACTCCTTCGATTGTCCTTTTGGTATTGAAAGCGTTTTCCAGTCTTTGTCTTTTTGAATTTTAGCAAGGTACACTATCTGTCCTATATGAGACGAATAATGAGCCAATTGCCTTTGAAGTGCTTGTATAACAGTATGGTCTTCGCTGCGGATTTTCACAATCTTGTCAAGATCTTCAACTTTTAATGAGTTAAGAGTATCGGTAAAGCATTTCCAGCCTTCTTCCCACCTTTTCATAAGGGCAGCCTTAGTCATGATATCCGAAGGAACAAACTCAGCATCACGGTCACGGAAATCTTTTTCACCGTCTGTAGTAAGGAAGTCGGTCCAGCGCGAAAGCATATTGCCCCATAAATGCTTTACAATAGCTGCAATACTGTTTGATTCAGGTGAAGGTGCCCAAGAAATTTGTTCGTCGTTAAGCTGGGCTATGGCATCTTCGGCCTGCTTTTTATATTGCAGAAATACTTTCTTAGTGGTTTCCAGGTAGTGTTGTGCGTCCATATGTAAATAAAAAAGCTTCCTCCGGGTTACGAAGAAAGCTCTACTAAGGAATTTTATATAATTACTTCGCTTCTTTAAGGAAGTCCTTTACGTGGTCCTTGTGTACGATTTCTTCTTTAAAGGTGAGGTAGCCCGATTTAGAGGACTTTACCATTTTAATAACCTTTACGAAATCTTTACCCTTACCTGTTTTAAATGTTGCAACTGTCTTTTTTGCCATGACGTTTACGTATTAGTAGGTTACTTAATTTCTTTGTGAACAGTCATTTTCCTAAGAACGTAGTTGTATTTCTTCAACTCAATACGTTCAGGGGTATTCTTCTTGTTCTTGGTAGTAATATACCTTGATGTGCCTGGTTGGCCACTTGCTTTATGTTCGGTGCATTCTAGTATTACCTGTATGCGATTACCTTTTCTCCTTGCCATGATGCGTAGGTTTTAGTTCTTGGTTGATTTATTTCATGAAGCCTTTTTCCCTGGCTTCTTTCAGGCAGGCGTAAATGCCCCTTCTGTTAATTATCTTAATAGCAGAAGTAGATACCTTAACGGTTACCCATTTCTTCTCTTCCGGCACATAAAAGCGTTTCTCTTGCAGGTTTGGGTTAAACTTGCGCTTGCTCTTACGGTTAGAGTGGGAAACATTGTTTCCTACCATCGCCTTTTTCCCTGTAATTTGACATATTCTTGACATGAGTTCCTGTTTTTTTGGGGATGCAAAGATAGAAAATTAATTATTTGATACAACCTTTCAGGGCAAAATCTTCAATTATTAATGAAACGTGCATCATTTATCGGTTTCAGGGGCGAATTTATCAATAAATCTATGATTTTACTCTAAAAAGCTGCCCTTTTTTAATTCAGACTATATTTGTCATCTATGATTAAGGAAGTAAAAAAGAGAGAAGGACTTAATTATATAATAGCCTGTATCGGGTTAATTATACTCCTGCTTATTCTTCAAATTGTTACCCGCCTGGATACAGCCATATCATTTGCTTATATGGCTGTGATATTGCTAACCATGCTTATTCCATCAAGGCGATATACATACATATTTGCCGTTACGGCATCGTTATTCATTATAACCGGCTTTTATTTTTCTATACCTACTATTGACCCTGCTAAATTCATGAGTTTTATTTATACCCGGTCATCCTCATTGTTGAGTATTTGGGTTACCGCATTTCTTGTCATAAAATTTAAAAAGACTCAGGAGGATATGAAAAAGAGCCAGGAAACGGCCCAGAGATATTTAGACATAGCCCCACTTTTTTTCCTGGTTGGGGGCCCCGATGGTAAGATAAGGCTGATCAATAAAACTGGTTGCGAAATACTTGGTTATGAGGAGAAAGAGGTGGTTGGCAAGAACTGGATAGACAACTTTGTTCCGCCTGAAATGCGCGACAGGTCATATGAGGTCTTTCAGAATGCGGTGGCTAATGGCATACCATTTAACGAAGGATATCAGAACTTTGTACTAACTAAAGATGGCAGAAGGCGCCTTATCAAATGGAAGGCTATTGTTATTAAAGACGTTAACGGTAATATGGAATCTCTCTTAACTGCCGGAGAAGATATTACAGATAAGATTGAATTGGAAGAGATAACAACGGCATTGGAGAAGGAAAAGCAATTAAATGAATTGAAAACTCGTTTCGTTGCTATGGCGTCACATGAATTCAGAACTCCTTTAAGCACTATACTCTCATCAGCTTCTCTGGTAGAAAAATACAATGATTCGGCACAAATAGAAAATCGTTCCAAGCATATTGGCAGAATAAAAACTACAGTAAGGAATCTCACGAACATCTTAAATGATTTTCTTTCATTGGATAAGGTTGAGGCGGGCTTTATAGAAGCTAATCCGGCTATGTTCAACCTAGATAGGTTTTGTGGTGAAGTGGTGGAAGAATTACAGACGGTGGTTAAACCCGGTCAGCAGATAAATTATTTGTACACAGCGGATAAAAGAGAAGTATTTACTGATAAGAACATTGTGCGCATAATACTTACGAACCTGCTTAATAATGCAATTAAGTACTCACCTGAAAAGAGCCATATAAACATTACTATTGCCAGTGCCGATAATGAAATAAGCATTTCAGTAAAAGATAATGGAATAGGTATACCTGAGGCGGATAAGCCACACCTTTTCGATAGGTTCTTTAGGGCGGGCAATGCAGTAAACATTTCAGGAACAGGACTTGGATTATATATAGTAAAACGTTATGCTGAATTTATAGGTGGGACTATCAGTTTTAGCAGCGAAGTAAATAAGGGGACTACCTTTGTTGTAAATATCCCTGTTGGGAATAGTAGCGTATAACCGTATACCTTTGTCTTTATATGAAAGTAGATCCTGTAAAAAAGACTAAAAACTTTTGGAAACTACTTGGCCCGGGGTTTGTTACCGGGGCAAGTGATGATGACCCTTCAGGAATTGCTACTTATTCGCAGGCGGGTGCAGCATTTGGGTTAACTACATTATGGACTGCAATAATCACCTTCCCATTAATGGCTGCAATACAGGGTATGTGCGCTCGTATAGGAATAGTTACCTCGACTGGGTTGGCTGCAACACTTAAAAAATATTATTCAAAGCCTTTTCTATATCTTGTGCTTTTCGTCTCGTTTCCTGCAATAGTGTTGAATATTGGGGCAGATATTGCAGGAATGGGTGCTGTAGCAAACATGCTATGCCCTTCAGTTAATAGTATTATTTTCTCATTTCTTTTTGTTGGCCTTCTTATAGTCTGCCTTATTTTTTTTCCATACCGAAAGATTGCAGATATCTTAAAATGGCTTTGTGTAACCCTTATGCTTTATATTATTATTCCCTTTCTGGTAAAGCAAGATAACTGGGCAATATTGAAAGCTACATTTCTGCCTCAATTCAAATGGGATAAAGGATACATCGCCATATTTGTGGCAATTCTCGGAACAACAATTTCTCCCTATCTTTTTTTCTGGCAAGCATCAATGGAGAGGGAAGAGCAAGAAGGTAAAGTACAAACTATAATGGTTGATAAGGCCCGCCTGACCGGCATGCGCTTTGATGTTAATTTCGGTATGTTCTTCTCAAACCTGGTAATGTATTTTATTATTCTGGCTACCGGTTCCGTTTTGTTTCGAGGTGGAATAACAACTATTAATACTGTTCAGGATGCAGCCTCGGCACTAAAACCTTTAGCAGGGAATTCTGCATATCTTCTTTTTGCAATTGGGGTAATAAGTACCGGATTATTGGCTATTCCTGTGCTTGCAGGGTCTGTATCGTATATGTTGGCAGAAACTTTCGGATGGAAACAAGGGCTTAATAAGAAATGGCACGAAGCAAAAGGCTTTTACATGATATTGGCAATTTCAATACTTATAGGTTTTGCCATAAACCTGATTGGAATTAACCCTATAAAAGCATTGATATTTACTGCAATAGTATACGGTGTAACCGCTCCGGTGCTTATTGCACTCATTTTACATATTTGCAACAATAAAAAAATCATGGGGGAATTCACCAATAAGCCAATATCAAATATTCTGGGTTGGATTACCTTAATAATAATGACAGTAGCGGCAGTTGCATTGTTTCTGACAATGTAATTAGATTTAAATAGGATGCTAATTACTGGTGTTCGATTTTTCCTCACTTTTGTATCGTATGAATCAAACTATAGCTATAATACAACGTGAATTGCGCCATGAACTTAGGAGCAGAAAGTCCTGGTTGGCAATATTGCTTTATATAGGAAGTACGGTGTATATAAGCTACCTTGCTTTTCAGCACGACCTTGAGCCCATCACCTGGAACGCCCTTTTCTGGATACTCATAATTTTTATTTCTATGTTTGCTGCCTCGGGCAGTTTTGCAGGCAGGGAAGGGGAAATGCTATACATATATACCCTTGTTTCCCCACGCAAATTTATTCTTGCTCGCCTGGTTTATAATGGACTCTTTATGTTCTTTGTAAGCATAATGGCCCTTATCGGGTTTATCTTTTTTGTGGGCTATCCCTTAAGCAATGCCATGGTTTTTCTTGCCAATATGATACTTACTGTTTGGGGTATTTCATCATTACTTACTATGGCATTTGCTATTTCTTCAAAAGGCGGAGGCGGCTTTACACTTATGGCGGTAATCAGCTTTCCGCTAATGGTTCCTTTACTTATTACGGCACAGCATCTTTCGGGCATGTGTCTGCAGGGTTCTGAGCTTGATAATGCTGGGGGATACCTTGCCTCAATACTTGCATTAGATGGCATAATTGTGGCTCTTTGTTATTTATTATTTGCCTATCTTTGGCGCGATTAAAAAAGGGCCTCCCGTGGTAATTTTATCTAAGGCCATATTATGAAGAAAGACATATTTTCGGCTACGTGGTGGAAGGCATTATGCGCCATCTTTCTTATATATACCTGTGTGGCAGGTTTCCTGCTTCCGGTTCCTGCATTGCCTATTTTACATGAAAGTATAAGAAACCTCTATTTCCACGTGTGTATGTGGTTTGCCATGATTTTTATTCTAACTGTATCGCTTGTAAACAGTATAAGGTACCTTATGAATGCTACTGAGGATAGGGATATAATCGCCTCACAATGTGTTAATGCCGGAATGGTTTTTGGCGTGCTTGGTTTGATCACAGGCTCACTCTGGGCAAGATATACCTGGGGTGCATGGTGGATAAATGACCCTAAGCTTAATGGCGCTGCCATAAGCATACTCAGCTATTTTGCATATATAGTGTTACGTGGTTCGATAGATGATGAACAAAGAAAGGCTCGTGTATCTGCCGTTTACAACATATTCGCCTATGTAATGATGATAGTGTTCATTATGATATATCCCCGCCTTAATAATGTCGATTCGTTGCACCCTGGCAATGGGGGCAATCCGGGGTTTAACTCATATGACCTCGACAGCCATATGCGTATGGTGTTTTATCCTGCTGTTATTGGTTGGTTATTATTATGTGTATGGGTTGCTTCAATTAACATCCGCACGGAAAGAATTAAACGTTACTACTTAAATAAAAACGTATGAGAAATATCAGGTTCATTTTGCTCCTTCTTATGGTACTTTGCAGTGGCTCTCTATTTGCGCAGGAAACAGTTGGTAATGTTGAAATGGCAGATGGTTTAAGAAGTTCGGGTAAAATATATGTAGTAGTTTCGGTAGTGCTTATTATACTTGCGGGCCTATTAATGTACCTGATAAGTATAGATAGGAAAGTGAATAAAATGGAGAAGAATATAGAAGCTGAGAATCAATTAAAGGAATAATGAAAAAGACATATATAATAGCTATAATTGTTATTGCCATTGCATTTGGGGTGATACTGGCATCGTTATCGAATAACAGTACTTACGCTTCGTTTAAAGAAGCAAGTGCACATGAGAATAGTACTTTCCATGTGGTTGGTAAGCTTGACAGGGCAAAGCCATTTTTGTACGACCCGCATATCAATCCTAACTTATTTACATTTTACCTGATTGACAAGGATGGTACAGAACGTAAAGTTACCCTTGGCAGGCCTAAGCCAGATGATTTTGAACATTCTGACCAGATAGTAGTAATAGGAAAAGCACAAGGCACCGATGAATTTGCAGCCAACGATGTGCTAATGAAATGCCCGTCGAAATATAATGATGGCACTCCTACCGAAAAGAAATCCAGTTCATTGTAAGCCAAGCCTGTGGACAATATAACATATATAGGCGAACATATTTGGTGGGGTAAAGCCGGTAATTTTTTCATTTTTCTTTCATTTGCTTCAGCTTTACTTGCAGCTTTTGCATACTTCCGTGCAGCTTCTGAAAATGAATTAGAGAATGGCTCCTGGAAGAAGTTAGGAAGGATATGCTTCCGTATTCATTCCCTTTCTGTCATCAGTATCATGGCGACATTGTTCTGCATGATATTTCTGCATTACTATGAATACTATTATGTATGGGAACATTCTAATAGCGTTATGCCAAAGCGTTACACCCTTGCTTGTTTTTGGGAAGGGCAGGAGGGAAGCTTTTTATTGTGGACATTCTGGCAAGTAGTAATTGGTAATATACTTATTCGCACTGCCCAAAAATGGGAATCGCCTGTTATGGCAACTATTTCATTGGTACAAGTATTCCTCGCTTCTATGTTGCTTGGGTTTTATGTTTTTGGATGGAGGCTTGGAAGCAACCCTTTTATACTCTTGCGCCAAACACCTGAATATGCTAACATTCCTGTGTTCAGCATACCTGACTACGTATCTAAATTGGATGGACGTGGACTGAACCCACTCCTGCAGAATTATTGGATGACAATACATCCTCCAACTCTTTTCTTAGGTTTTGCTTCTACGGTTGTTCCATTTGCGTATGCCATTGCCGGCTTGTGGAAAAAGGAATATGGGGGTTGGCAGCTTGATGCTTTACCATGGACCTTTTTCGGGATAATGATATTGGGTACAGGTATCTTGATGGGTGGTGCCTGGGCATACGAAGCACTTAGCTTTGGTGGTTTCTGGGGTTGGGATCCGGTTGAAAATGCCTCACTAATACCTTGGCTTACCTATGTTGGTGCAGGTCACGTAATGATCATTTATAAGGCACGAAAGAATTCGCTCTTCTCAACGTTTGCATTCCCAATTATCACATTTATCCTTGTGTTGTATTCTACCTTCTTAACCCGCAGTGGTATATTAGGCAATACATCGGTGCATGCATTTACCGACTTAGGTATGTCGGGTCAATTACTTATTTACTTGCTTTTCTTTATTGCACTATCAGTAGTGTTGCTTCTTGTAAATTGGAGAAAAATGCCAAAGGTTAAAGAAGAAGAAGACCTATGGTCCCGTGAATTCTGGATGTTCCTCGGTTCATTGGTTTTGCTCATGTCTTGCCTGCAAATTATTATTACTACATCTATTCCTGTTACCAATAAACTATTCAACCTTAATCAAGCTCCACCGCTCGATATGAAGGGTTATTACAATAAATGGCAGATACCATTTGCCATTATAATATTATTGCTTGTTGCAATTGGTTTGTATTTTAAATTCAAGAAGACAGACATGAAGCAATTCTGGCAGCAGATAAGGATTCCGGTTGTTGTTTCTGTTTTGCTTGGTGCAATTTCTGGATGGGTATTAAGGGAAAGGAATGGGTTTTATATTGGACTTCTTTCTGTGGCATGGTTAGCGGTTTGTGCAAACTTCTATTATTGGGTAAAGAATAAAAAATCGAACTTTCTAAAGGCTGGTGCCTCATTCGCTCACGTTGGTTTTGGGTTTATAATTATGGGAGCGCTTATTTCCACTTCGCAAAAGCAAGTCATTTCGGTTAATACATCTGGCAAAAGTGTAGAGTCGCTGGGAAAGGATTATTCAAATGCTACCAATATATTGCTCACCCAGGGCGATACACTGCGTATGGGTAATTATTTTGTAACCTATCTTGGAAAAGAGCAAATAGGTGTTAATATTTTCTATTCTGTAGAATACATGAGTAAGAATGAACAGACGAATAAGTATACACATGAATTCACGCTTCATCCCATTGTGCAGCTTAATCAACAAATGGGGAATGTAGCAGAGCCATCTACCAAACACTTTTTAACTGAGGATATTTACACACATATAACTTTCTCCGATCTTCAAAATCTTCAGGATGAAAATCCGGGCAGTGAATTCACCGCTCCAAAATCACAAATGCTTTCGGTAGGTGATACTATGTTCTCGTCGAACAGTATTATTGTACTTACTGCATTAGACACTAAGATAGATAAGATCCAGTACCACCTTAAGGCAAATGATATTGCCGTTGGAGCCATTTTAAAGGTGATAGATGTAAATGATAAAGTCTATACGGCAGAACCGGTATATGTTATTTCGAACGATGTGGTGCAATCGGTTGATGTAGGATTAAAACCGTTGGGACTGAAATTCTCATTCAGAAAGGTTAACCCTGATACAAAAAAAGTAGAAATAGCAGTATCTGAATCAAAGCATACAGCTAAAGATTTTATAGTAATGGAAGCAGTTGTATTTCCTTATATAAATATATTATGGATGGGTTGTCTTATTATGGTGTTAGGTACAACGCTTGCTATAAGGCAACGCATAATTAAGAGTAGAGAAGCAAAAAATGCTTCGAGTGCACAATGAAAAAAGCATCTTCAAAAAAGATTGTCATTATAGGGGCAGGTAATGTTGCATCTGCTTTGGGTGGTTCATTGGCAAAAAAATACACTATCGTACAGGTATACAGTAAAACACTATCCTCAGCAAAAAAACTTGCGGCAGTATTAAAAACACCAAGCACTAACAACATCAAAAAAATAGATGTTAATGCGGATGTTTATATTATTGCAGTTAAGGACGATACAATAGAAGAAATTGCGAAGAAATTGTGCTTAAAGGATAAAATCGTAATTCATACTTCAGGCAGTATTGATTCCTCAGTATTGAAGAAGGTATCAACCAATTATGGAGTTTTATATCCACTACAAACATTTTCTGGTGGCAGTAAATTAAAACTTAATACACCATTTTGTATAGAGGCATCGAATGAAAAAGTCAAGAAACAACTTGCTTCGATTGTAAATGATTTAAGCGGGAAGGCCTATTATTTGAATTCTGCGCAAAGGGCTAAATTGCATCTGGCAGCTGTATTCGCTAATAATTTCACCAACCATCTTTTTGCAGTTGCTAATGATATAACTGAAAAAGCACATATTCCTTTTGACATACTTTTTCCACTTATAGAGGAAACGGTAAATAAGCTAAAAGTTCAAAAGCCATTATTGAGCCAGACAGGCCCGGCAATAAGAAATGATAGACGAACTTTGAAAAAGCATTCGAAGCTTTTAAAAGTGAATAAGCAGTACTTGAAACTATACGAATTGCTTACCCAAAGCATTCAATCATCGGCAAAACATGGAGCAAAAAAACTTTAAAGAACTTTTACATAATGTAAAAGCCCTAGCATTTGATGTGGATGGTGTGCTGACTGATAGTACGTTAATACTTATGCCCGATGGCGAGCTTGTTCGTACAATGAATATGCGTGACAGCATTGCTATGAAGCTTGCTGTTAAAAGCGGGCTTCATGTATGTATAATTACCGGGGGAGCATCGATGGCAGTAAAACAACGCTTAAATAGGCTTGGCATTACCGATATTTACCTTAAAACGGAGAATAAGCTGGATGCAATGAAGGAATTCGTGTCTATTTATGAGCTTAAAATGGAAGAAGTGCTATATATGGGCGATGATCTGGTGGATCATGAAGTGATGAGTAGAGTAGGTGTGCCCGTTTGCCCTAATGATGCGGTAAGTGAAATTAAAGATATATGCGTTTAT
>Ga0210388_10002687_pt1 | contig 13816 bp, 10 predicted proteins | sample IncBWC19OmetaG_FD_155485 | JGI IMG/M metagenome (GOLD analysis project Ga0210388, IMG submission 155485) | Forest soil microbial communities from Barre Woods Harvard Forest LTER site, Petersham, Massachusetts, United States - Inc-BW-C-19-O ...
GACTGGCGCCGAAGTAGCGGTGATCGACCCCGGCACCGAGCAGGTCTGGGAGGCGCTGCGAGCGCTGTTTGTTATCGGCGAGAATGACGACCTGCCGACGATCCGCCCTTATGAACGCGATGTCCCGGAGATTTCCGACCTGGTACGGCAACAGGCCGAGGCGACAGAAAAGGCGATCCAGGCGCGGGCGAAGTGAGGGTCAATTTCAGATTGTAGATTTTAGATTGCAGATTTGAAACCGAAGAGCGTTGGTGTTCAATCTGAAATCTACAACCTGAAATCTGAAATATCCGTTCAATCATGGCGCAAAGAATCGGTTACGTGGCGCTGGTGGTTCGCGACTACGACGAGGCCATCGCCTTCTACACCCGGTCGCTCGGCTTCCAGCTGGTTGAAGACACCGACCTCGGCGAGGGCAAGCGCTGGGTGCGCGTGCGGCCGCCGGGATCGAGTGGAACCGATTTGTTGCTCGCCCGCGCGGTGACCTCCGAGCAGTCCAGTCGCATTGGCAACCAGACGGGCGGACGTGTGTTTCTTTTTCTGCATACCGAAGATTTCTGGCGCGACTATCGCGCCATGACTGCGCAGGGCGTGAAGTTTGTCCGGCCCCCCAGCGAGGAAACGTACGGGACGGTCGCCGTATTTGAAGATCTCTACGGGAATATGTGGGACTTGCTGGAGCTCAAGACCTTGTCATCCTGAGGTCCGCGCTTTCCGCGGGCCGAAGGACCTATGCAATTCTGTTGTTGGTCAATTCGGAGCCCAAAGTACACAGGCCCTTCGGTCCGCAAAAATCGCGGACCTCAGGATGACAAGTGGTTTGGTGAGGATGAATTTCTCGGTGAGAGCTAAAAGCTAGAAGCTGCTTTTCAAATCGCCATCGGTCCGACTTCTTTTTCCACTTCCACCGTATCGACCATCGCGATCGCGTCCCATGGACAGCCGTCCAGGAAGCAACCGTCCGGGCCCTTGCTCAGGCATTTTTTGCAGCCGATGCAAAGAATCGGGTCAATGGCGATCCGGCCGAACGGCGGATGGTCTTCGTCGGGGACCCAGAACATGCAGTCTTCTACGGGACAATATTCCACACACGCGGGCGAACCGGCGCATCCGGTGCAGCACTCGGTGATCACCGCCAGTTCCTTAGGCTTCTTCTTACGAGGCGTGGCGAGGCCTTTGGACCGCGGTTCAAACTTCTGATCGTCAGGAACCATCCCAACGGCTTTGGTCGCTCCGGGTGCAGGCGGCATGGCGGGATTATACCTCAAGAAGCCGACTGCTCTTACTCTTTAACGGTTTGCTCAGTTCCCCGCCGCCCGCGCGGTTTTCCGCTTGAAGATTGCAGCAGATTCCGGCTTGAATACTGACGGGTCATCTGCGTACTTGCTGCAAAAATTCTTCAGGTCTTCGGACGAAGCGGTCAGCGCATCGGTGTCGTCAGGCATGGTCGGCAAGGTGACCGTTTTCTTTCCTATCGCGTCCTTCAGCCAATCAGAGTCAATGGGAGTGGTGGAAAAAGAATCCTTGTCGAACCTCAACTGATAGATCGTGTGCTTGGCCAGGCACTCCCCACAGACGTCGTGCGGCAGCGGCGAGATATCGAGGAAATAGTGATCGCCCAGCTTCACGAGTCGGGCTTGTTGATGTAGTTTTTCCGGCTTCTTTCCCGGATCACCGCACCCTACACCGTGGGCGCTTGCCTGCAACTCATAGACATCGTCCTTGGCAGAGATGACGAGGGCGGTTACGCATTGTTTGTCAGTCAGCGTCCACGATCCGTTCAGCCGCTGGTCAAACTGCACATCGGAATCCTTGCTCATCACATCGTCGTTGTACAGAGCGTGGATCGACTCCACCCAGCAGCCCGAAAGCGCGATCAGACACGCCATCGCGAGCAAAATGCCGGCAAATCGACCAGTGAGGCTAGAACGAATGGCCCGGGGGGATGACATCGCTTCCTCCTCAAGTAAGGCGGCTGGTTCTGGGTGCTTCTCCAAGTCTGCCCAAAATGATACTCGCTATCGGATTGTCTGCGGCGTCCCGCTTTCCACCGGCCTCATTCTGCTATAGTGAACCCGTCAAAGGAGCACCGATATGGCTGGAAAGAGTCTGAACCGGGTTCAACTGATCGGCAATCTGGGCAAAGATCCCGAGGTCAAATACACGCCCCAGGGTACGCCCGTGGCCAAGCTGACCATCGCCACCAACGAGCGTTTCAAGGAGAAAGCCGGCGAGTGGCAAGACCGCACCGAGTGGCACAACGTCGTTCTCTGGCAGCGCCTCGCCGAAATTGCCGGCGAATACCTCAAGAAGGGTGGCAAGGTCTACATCGAGGGCCGTCTGCAGACCCGCTCCTGGGATGACAAGACATCCGGACAGAAGAAATACATGACCGAAGTGGTAGCCAGCGACCTGATCCTGCTGGGTGGACGCGGAGAAGGTGGCGGCGGAGGCGAGTTCAGCGGCAGTTCACGCGGTTCGTCATCTTCCGCAGGCGGCGGAAACAACTTCGACCAGCGCACTCCGGAACCGGAGCCAGCAGGGGCGGGCCCGATCACGGACGAAGACATCCCGTTCTAGAAGCCGACTTCGGCCGTTCGGCTATCGGGCGAAGATGTCGGCGTGGTAGCCGAGAGCTGGAAGCCCGAAGCCGATTTTCAGTCTCCGTCGCCGGTATCGACCGAAACCAGTTCCAGATTGTGCAGCAGAGGGCTGGAATCGGACACGAACTCGACGTGTCCGCAACGCGGACAAGAGAGGATGGCGTGCCCGGAATTGGCCGCCAGGCTCACCCGCATCAGCTGATATTTCTCCAGCCGCTGCTCACACCGGAGGCAGCAGACGGTCTTGTGGTAAGGATCGGGAGAGACCCCGCTCGGAGTCTCGATGGCTGGTTTCATACATTCCTCAAAAAACAGGAATTCTGGCGCCGCCACACAATCGGCTGGCATTTCCAGTTTGTGAGTGGAGTGTACCACGATCGGTGCACACCGGCAGGGTACCACCGGGGCAACCCATACCTGGCAATTTTGTGTGGCGTAGCGCTTTCAGCGCTGCGGCAACGCCATCTTTTCTCTGAGACGCTAGTGCGCCCCCTCCGTCTGATTAATTACCGTGGCGTATGATCCGTCGCCTTTGGCTCCGGTTTGTCCCGGCTGCCCAACCAGTTGAAAGTAGGGATTCTGATCCTGCGGCGGCAGAACCGTGACCGGAATTTCAATGCTGCCCGCGCCGCAAGTTCCGTTATCCGGCGTCGCGAGAACACAATAATTCGGATCGTAAGCCAGCAGCGCATCGAAGGAGTAAAGCTCCAGAATCGTCATATGCCGCTGCACAGCAAACGGCAGCAGGGGCCGCAGATCCCCGGTCTCACTGGCAGGGTTAATCGACGCCGTCGGGTCCGACAAATCGATCTGCTGCAACTCCAGCGGATAGCCGGCCGTGTAATAAGTATTAAACATGGCGCACCAGTCGGAGGTACAGTCGTCGGCCGACTGGGCATAGTTCGGAATGTCGGTCGCGCGCAATCCCTGGCTGCCGAAACCGTTAATCTTTCCCGCCGCGTTCTGGTGGCTAACCGCAATCTGCGCCTCGGCAGAGCCGTAGGTGTTATCGACCGGCTGTCCCGCCTCATTCAACGGATCCAGCATCTGAATCTGCGGATTCTGCTGCTGAATAAAGTTGTCGATGTCGGTGTAGTACTGCAGCCATCCCGCCTTGGTGTAGGTGTTCTCCCCCGGCAAATCTTCCAGTGTGTCGGTGCAATAGGGGAACGCTTCGCCGCCCGCCGAGCGCCCGATGCGCATGTAAGTAATCTGCGAACGGTTGGGCGAGTTATTGAAATGAATAATCGCCGCCGCGATAAATGCTTCCCACGCGGTCTTGTACGAAGGCTCATAGGGCACCGGCCAGGACTGCTGCGAGCTGATGATGGTTCCCGGAACGCTCGCCGTCCCCGCCGACAGAGTTCCCGACTGATACTGGAACGTATTCGCGGTCGCGTTCTGCACCGGGACGCCGTCTGGCTCGGCTACGCCTGTCGTTTCGGAACTCGGACCGTAGTCCGCGTGGGCGAATGTCGCAGTGAATTGGGTCGACGACGAACCGGTCACGGTCACAGTCTGTCCATTGAGGAACGTGGCGTTGCCCAGCTTCAGAAACGTGACCTTCATCCCTACCGGGAAACTGTTGGCTGCAGTGATCGTCAGCTTCTGGGTTGAGCTGACTACCTGCACACTGGTCACGTCCGCAACCTGAATATTGAAGTTACTGGGAGTTGTGTTCCCAATCCAGATCAGGTCTCCGTTCTTGTATCCGTGATCGTTGTCGACCACGGTGACCAGGCCGCTTGAGTTCCGAGTCATCGAACTGACGATCAGTCCGATCCACATTGTGCAGCCGTCCTTGTTGCCGTTGATCAAGTCCTGCCCGTTTGGCGCAGCATGCGTCACCCACCCCGGGCTGGTCACGTAATAGGGAGTGCTCACATTGATGCAGTCGTTGGTGATCAGACAGGTGGAAGCCACGCTGTTGATCCCGTCCAGCAGGATGTTTACTTTCTTAGTGCCGCCCTGCGCCTGGAACCACACTAGATTGTCGGCGTCGGTCTGGCTCCAGTTGTAGGTGTGCGTCCAGCCGGAAGAATCTATCTGGCAGACGTCGGTTCCGACCGGACTGCAAGTCGCGACTCCGGGCGTCCCGGTCTCGATCGAACTCCAGACGTTGGGCTCAGTGACGCCCTCGATCGCCGCCTGATTCATGACGGTATTCATGAAATGCGTGTTGTTGGTGCCTGACTTCGGCGGGAACGCCACATAGACGTGGGTGAACTGGTTGACCGGAGGCGGCGGGAGCTTGGAATTGCCACCGGAACCGGAACCACACGCAGTGAGGAAAAGGATCAGGAAAGCAGGCAGAAATAAGCGCGGGAAGACTGCTCCGCTACATCTGGGCATCGAGGGGGACTCCGACAATTGTCTATTCTTCTGAGCTCCTAAAACCCGACCTCAATGCGGAAGTTCCGCGGCGGTAGAGGAATATTCGCCTGGCTGGGTTAGGGATGAGGGAGAAGAGATGGGTTAAGGATGAGCTAAGGGAAAAAGACATCGGCCCGAGCAGGAGCCGATTTAAGGTTCCCGTCGAGCCGAAGGTACTGTGCGACTATTGCTTACAGGTCTTAGTTAACCACCTGCTTTATATTTGAAGAAGTGCTGGGGTTGATGTTTGGAGTCCCGGTATAGGTCGCCCGAATCTCCTTGGTGCCGCTGGGCAGCTTGATCGAGACCGTAGCCACTCCGTTGTGCACCGTGCCCGTTCCCAAAACCGTCCCCGCGTAGACGATATTGACTGATCCCGGGGGCGTACCCGAAGCGGTGGACGTCACAGTTGCCGTAAAGGTAACCGCTTGCCCCGCTTTTGCCGGATTCGGGCTGGTAGTCAGCGTCGTGGTGCTCGTCGCCGGATAAACATACTGGGTCAGAGCGCTGGACGCGCTGGCGGTCCACAGTGGCCCGCCGTCATAGCTGGCGACAATCTTGTGATTGCCGGCCGTCAGTGAAGACGTCTGGAACGTTGCCGCACCACCCGTCATCGCGACTGCCCCGAGCACGGTGCTGCCGTCAGAGAAGGTGATCTCCTCCCCGTCCGGCGGCGGACCGTAGCCGGAAATCACCGTAGCGCTGAAGGTCACGGATTGGCTGTAGTTGGACGGCCGCAGGCTCGACGTAACCGCGCTCTGCGTCGGCATGATTTTAGGCGCGCCCATAAACGTCCCCGGAATGGCAGGGACCGTCATTGCGCCGCTGGTTCTTCCCGGAGCGTTGACGTTGAACGGAACAAAGCCGATCTTGGACGCGTTGGTCGAACTCTGCAGCGAGAAGTTGTCGGCCGGGTAGAACGGGTCGACGAACATCGGGCTCCCGACCATGCTGCCCACGTCCTCACCCAGCGATTGCCACTGGTTGAACGCCATGTGGGTCGAGGTCGCGCACGAGGAGTTGGTGGTAAAGAACGCGTAGGAGGGCGTATCGCACGATCCTCCGACTCCGCCGTAGCAATATAGATTGTTGGCGTAGTTCTGGATGGCGGTGCATTTTCCGCCATAGCAATACGCGCATCCCTGCTGCAGTTCGGATTTGTATCCGTAGAGAACGATATTGCCGGTGAAATCAAACTGCTTGACATTTGCCGCCGGAGCTTCGCATCCCTGCAACACCATGCCGCGCCGGCCGAAAGCAAGAATGTTGTTCTTATATGTGTTCGAGGAGTTCGGCGTCTGCGGCCCGCAGGTTTGCTGCAGGGCCATGTGGGTTACACGGTAGACGAGATTGTTCTCGACATCGACGTTGCCTGTGTCTTTGTCGAGATAGATTCCCATCCCGCCGTAGCCGTCCGCATCCTGCGTGGAGGCGTCGGTGATGTCATGGATCTTATTGTTTAAAACCTTGTTACCGGTCGGAGGCACGCCTCCGGAGCTGGTATTGAAATAAACGCCGCCGCCATCATTCAAGACACCCTGCATCAGGTTGTAAATGTGGTTGTAGGAGGCAACGTTGTTGAAGGCGCCGTGCGAATTGGCATCTCCAAATGGACAGCCTTCACTGCAAACCGAGATGCCGGCCTGGTACCCGTCGTAAATATCGTTATGGGTGAACGTGCTGTCGTGCGCGTCGCCCTGCACAATGGCAAACGAACTGGCATATACGCGGCCATAACCTTCAATGACCGTGTTCTTGACCATCGTGGATTGCGGCACATTGCTGTCGGTATCCGTGGGATCGCTGAGTACGCCGATCCGGACTCCCATGGCTCCCAGATCGTACAGCGCGCTGTTCTGCACCGTATTGCTCGAGGTGGTGCCGCTGGCATTATCGGAAACGCACCAATCGGAAGAATTACGATTGATGCAGGAGATGAATTCCACCGCGCCCCCGGTCGTCTGGGTCACAACGTCAGTATCCAGCACGATGTGCGAGCTGTTCTGGAATGACAGAGCGGTGCTGATCCCCGGCTCCTGTTGCATGTCGGCATAACCAACTGCCGGCGGAATGAAGTTGTCGTGTTCGAAGGTGATCCCGCTGAACGTCACATACTTGAGGCTGTACGCGGTGAGCAGCCGGGAAACCTGCGGGATGATGATGGTGTCGGTTTCAGGATTCTCGCCGGAATTGGCGAGGTAAGTAAGAACCCACGGAGTCTTGGACCGGTCCAGGAACCACTGTCCGGGCTCGGTAAGAAGGTCCTTCACATTTTCGACGATGTAGCGGTGGCCGGCCATGAAGCCGAAATTAGCTTTCGTCGTATGCAGCGGCAGCGTCGTTGGCCCGGTCAGATACACCATGCTGTTGGCGGTGTCGATGCAGCTGATTCTCAGTCGCGGCGACGTGAAGTACTCAAATGCGATCACTTGAATGTCGCCGATCTCGGCCGAGTTCCCAGCAGCCTGACCGCAGGGATTGTTGGCCGGCGGATCAAGGTTCTTCCAGGTGTTCACGATCGGATCCTGCGGGTTGTACTGAAAGCGGTCGAAACATTCCCATCCGCTGCCCGCCACATACCAGGTGCAGTTCGGGTCCGGCGGTGCGGCTGGCGGCGCCGCTCCGTTCATAAACACGGTGGCGGCTACACGAAGATAGGTACCCAGATTGTTGCCGCTCGAAGCGCCCAGGCGCGTCCGGAAGCGGCGCTCGTTGTTGTAGTACATCTGCTCGAAGTTCGTAACCGTCGACGGCAGGGTCGCCTGCCAGCGGTTGCCGCTCACCAGACTCATATTCTTGACGGGCAGGCCGCCACTGATGATTGGAGTCTCGCCCGGATAATTCTGCCAGATGACGGGAAGAACACTGCTGCCGGAGTCGGCTGAAGTGAAGGCCAGGGTCGCGGTCTGAAAGTAAGTGCCCTGCCGCAACATCACAACTACTGGCGCGGTACGGCTGCCGGCGTTTTTCAGAATCGCGCGCACGGCCGTCTGGGCCCGGGTGATGCTGTGGAACGGGCCGTCATTTCCCGACGAGTTTGGAGCCGGCAAAGTGCCGCTCCACGAGTCCTGTCCATCCGGCGCGACGAAGAAGTCGGCCGTCTGGGCGCTCATCTGCGTGGCCAACATCAGCCACACAAAAGCTAGCAAAGACAAACTCTTCATGATGTTCGCTCGACGAAACGAATCGTTCATGACGAGGTGGCGTTTATAGGCGTTGGAATACTTCTCCCAACTAATTTTTGCTGAGCCAGATTTAAATGGTTGCATCATTTTCAGGTCAAACCTCACGAGAGTCAATTGAATGTGCAAACTCGGTGGTACATGCCCCAACAGGGACGGAGCGATCACTTGCGCGTTCCGTCACAACCCTGCCGCGCCCGTACGTCTTTGTTTGCGCTGTTTCTTTTTCTGCTCGCGACCTTCAGGATGGAACGGTCCCTGGGGGTCGGGTTTCCGCTTCGCTAAACCAACACTTCACTTACCGTGCTTACTGCTTCGGACCATGGGCCGTGACCATGGCTTGCCGATAGGACGACCCATACTCCGAATACGAAGGCCAGTTCGGATCAAACGCCGTCATCAAATCCTCGATGTAGATTTCTAAAATGTCGGTGTGGTGCGCGGCGGCGAACGGAATGATGTCGGCCATCGATCCCGTCGTGGTGCCACCATTGGCGACGCTGTCACCCGCCTGCTGCAATTCGAGCGGCACTTGTCCGGCGTACTGATCGAACAACGTGCACCAGTCCGAAGTGCAGGGCAACCCTGCCTTGAAATTCGCGATGTCAGCCTGCTGCCATCCCTGCGTGCCGATTCCCTGCCCGTTCGCTACCGCACTGCGCGCTTCCGCGGTCGTATACGACTGATCCCACCGCCCGCTGACATAAACCTGGTTCAGCGCGGCCATCAGTTGCACCGAGCTGTTCAGAGATCTCTCATAGGCATTCATCTCATCTACGTAGTTCAGCCACGTAGTCTGCGAGAAACCGGGAAGCACCGGAGAGCACCACGGATAAACTTCTCCACCAACCGAAAGGCCCACGCGAATGTAGCCAATGTGCGGATTGTTAGCGTAGTGAGACAGCGCCGCGGCGACGAATTTCTTATATGCCACCTTGAATGGAAGTTCGTAGACCACCGGATATCCGCTGCGGGCGTGACCATTGCCAGGATATGAACCGCACGTCACCACATCGAGCGGAGGCGCGCCCAGTGAAGAAGCCCACTGCGAGCTGAATACATAAGAAGGCGTGAGCGAGTTCGAATCGCCATTCGATACCGCCCGGATGATCAGGTTCACCGTCTTGCCTGCGTCGTAGAAATGTTGCAGTGACGCGTCAAACGAAGTGAAGTCGTACACGCCCTGCTTGGTCTCGATCGTGTTCCAGTCCAGGCCGGGATTCACGCCGTCGACGTAGGGACTGGTCAGCACGTAGGTGTTGAAGTCTTCCCACATGTTGTTGCCTGGCCCCATCGGCGGGAACAAGGCGTTGATCTTTACGTGGTACGCGGCTTTGGCCGCCAGACTCAGGCTCGCCTGCACCGTCTGCGCTGGCGCCGAAGAATCCGTTACCTGCGCGGCGAAGTTGAAAGTCCCGGTCTGATTCGTCGTTCCCGAAATTACTCCGGAGCTGTCCAGTTCCAGACCACTCGGAAGACTTCCTGAGACCAGAGTCCACTGGTAAGGAGTTTTTCCTCCGCTGGCCGAAAGCGACGTGCTATACGCCTGCCCCTGCGTCAACGACGGAACGCCGCGCGTATTGATCACCACCGGACTGGTCGTAACCGCAGCCGTGATAGTCAGCGTCGCCTGGGACCGCACCGAGGAATCGGCTGCGCTGGTGGCGATCACCGTCACTTCAGTGTTGGCCGATACTGCCGGAGCGGTGTACTTGCCGTTCGTCGAGATTGTGCCCGCACTCGCCGACCATGCCACTGCCGTGTTGCTCGTGTTGCTTACGTTGGCGGTGAACTGTTGCGTCGCTCCGGAAGCAACCGTCCCGGACGCCGGCGATACCGCAACCGTTACCGTGGCCGCGTGTGCTACCGGAAGCGAGAACTGATGTCCGCCGTGGTTGGCGTTGAGATCGGTTACTTCAATCGTGAAGTTGTATGTGCCGGAAGTGGTCGGCGTGCCGGAAACCAACCCGGTCGTGGCATTCAGCGCGAGTCCCGGCGGCAGAGTTCCGCTTACCGAGTATTGGTAAGGCGCCGTCCCGCCGGTCACCACAACCTGACTGCTGAAAGCGGTTCCCACTACCGCCTGCGGCATCGAAGAAGTCACTTGAATACGATTGGTTGTGTCGCTCGCAGGCTTCGACTGTCCATCCAGAAAAGTGCTGCAGGACGTGGTGATCGACACGGCGGCAAGCAGCACGATTCCCGCTCCCACGCTTACCAGGAACGAAATCGAACCGATGGTTCGGTTAAGCTCGCGACTTTGTCGTTCAGCACGAACCGTAATTCGGGGGAATCCGGCTGACATCTCGGCGACCTCGCTGAAAAAAAGGAACTCTGTCCTGATCGAACTGTAGGCGGGGTACGCAGGGGATCACAGATAACCGAGGACCACTCATGAGACGGCCAACAGGACACACACAACCGGGAGGTCAACAAGCACTAATGGGGAGAGTTGGTGACGAAGCAGGTGAAAAGAGAGGTGTCAGCTCGAACGAGTTCGACTCTGGGCGAGGTAACCGTTACCTTGAAGCCATTCCGTCACTCTTGGCGAGCGTCGGAGCGTCGCTGGCGGGTTCAACAGCTGTGTCGGCACCCTGGGGTGAGAGCAGCGGCCAGCCGCGGCGCAGAACGAAATCCAGCCAGGCGCCCGCCGCCTGTGACGTAAGCACCGCCACCAGAACGAGCGTGGTATAGAACTGCGCGTTGATGATGCCGGCGTCATATGCCACGCTCGCCAGCACAATTCCGGGCCCGCCACGCGCGTTCAATGTGATCGCGAGATTCGTGGAATCCAGCCAGCCGAATCCAGCCAGCCTGGCTCCCAGACCCGCCGAAAGAAGCTTTACCGCGCCGCCAAGAATCAGAAAGGCCACCAGCATTAGGAGCGGGAAATTCTTTAGATCCAGACGATAGCCGACCACCGCAAAATAAACGGGAATGAAAACGGAAAATGAAATCTTCGATACGACGGCGATCGCCTCCTTCAGTTCGTCGAGATCCGCGACCACTACGCCGAATCCGGCCAGGAACGCGGCGAACACCAGGCTCACATCGAGCGCGGCCGCCAGCGCCGTATACGCCAACAAGATGGCGACAATGTAGGCAATCGGCGCCGTCCGAGCCAGCGGATTCCACCTCGTGCGGCTCACCCGCCGCAATACTGCCGGCAAGACGAGCAGGCCGATGCCGAAATACACCAGCGTCGCCAGTACATGCATCACGACCTGACGCAGCGGCAAGGCCACACGCGCCGCCAGCGCCGTCGCCACCGCGAGCACTGCCCACAGCACCACGTCCTCCAGCACCGCGACTCCCAGAATCAAGCGCGCGAAGCGAGTGTGCAGAATGCGAAGATCGTGCAGAATCTTGGAAATTACCGGGATCGAAGTCACCGCGACCGCAATGCCGATCACCAGCACCAGCGCTGTTCGTTGACCGGAGCTTCCGGCCAGCAGTCCCAGTGGCAGCAGCGGCGCAACCAGAAGCGCCAGAAGAAACGGCAGGATTGTGCCGACCGAACCCAGCCAAATTACTTCGCGGCGGTTTTCCCGGCTGAACAAGCCCTTCGTCTCCGCGCCCGAAGCAAACATCAGCAGCAGCAATCCCAGGTTGTACAGGAAACTCAGCACCACTTCATACTTACCCAGAGATCCGGTAGCGCCGGCCACCGGAAAAATGGCATGCGAGAGACTCGGCGCAAGCCGGCCCAGAATCGTCGGACCAAGCAGCAGCCCGGCTAGAATTTCACCCGCGACTCGCGGCTGCCGCAAGCGCGTGAACAAGTATCCGCACAATTGTGCCGTGGCCAACAGGAGTAACAACAGGAAGCTAAAAGTGCCGAATTCGCTGGTCGACATGGCTGGTTCCGAGGGCTCACTTCTCGCCAACGCTTCCGCCTGTTGAGCTAACCGTAGGGGGGGTGCGAGAACCGGAGGGAGATGCTCTAAGCCAATCTTACCGGGCGGTCGCGGAGTGTCAAGATGAAAGAACTTGCAACGGAGCCGCTATTTCGAGGCCCGTCCCTCGTGAGCATTCACCAACGCCCGCTTCCAGGCCTCACCATATTGCTCATGCGCGGGATGGTTAGGGACCAGCGCGATATGCAGATCCGGCACGTAGATTTCAAGAATGGTGGCGTGGTGAGCGACGGCGAACGGAATGATGTCTGACATCAGTCCGGTCTTGTTTCCGCCATTCGGATCGCTCGGGCCCGCCTGCTGCAGTTCGAGCGGAACCTTTCCCGCGTACTTCTCGAACAGCGCACACCAATCCGAGTGGCACGGTTTGCCCGCAGCGAACGACTCAATGTCGGATCGCTGCCATCCCTGAGCTCCAAAGCCTTGACCATGAGCCACCGCAATTTTCGCCTCTTCATCGGCGAAGGACACATCCCAGCTATTGTGGTGATTGTCGCGTTGTTCGTTGATCGCCGCCATCAATTGCATGGTGGGATGCAGCGACTCTTCGTACGCATCCATTTCTTCCACATAGCCAAGCCAGCGTGACTTGCTGAAACTGTTGTCGCCGCTCAAGGATTTCAAATCGTCAACGCACCAGGCGAAGGCTTCGCCTCCCACCGCAAGTCCGAACCGGATGTATCCGATATGCGGATTGTTGGCGTAGTGCTGCAACACCGCCGCGATGAACTTCTTATAAGCGTTCTTGAACGGAGCTTCGTACACCGCCGGAAAACCGCTTTCGCGCGAACCCTCACCGTGATACGCCTGGCAGGTAACCACATCCAACCGCGACGCCCCGACCGACTGCGCCCACTTGTCGGTGAACACGTAATCCGGAGTGTTCTTGTTCGCGCCGCCGTTTGAGACCGGGCGGACGATGATGTTCACCTTCTTGCCCGCGTCGTAATAGCGCTTCAAGTTCTTGTCGAATTCAGAAAAATCGTACTCTCCCGGCCGGTGTTCGACGCTGGCCCAGTCCAGACCCGGGTTCATGCCATCGACCAGCGGATCCTTGAGCACATACGAGTTGAAGTCCGACCACAGGCGGTTCCCCGAGCCGTTCGGCGGAAACAGCGCGTTGATCTCCACTTTTTGCTGCGCCATTGCTGAGGATGAGATCACAACCAGAAGAACGACAAGGGGGAGGGACTTCAATCGAGTGAGGCTCATAACACGGAAATCTTATATGAACCGCAAGGCAATGCGAAAGCCTCCCGCATGGCTACTAGTACACGGCGCAGGATATTCTGCCGCCAGCGACATCCTTTACGCACGGCAAGCTTCAATTCCCTTGCGAAGCGGCCTGAATGGCGCTGGCGTAAGCGGCGTGGTACTGACTGTAGCCCGGATATCCCGGCGCAAACGCGATCAACCAGTCTTCCCAATAAATCTCAAAGACATTTGCGTGCAGCCCGGCGGCAAAAGGTAGAAGGTTCACCAATGATCCGGTCGGCTTGGCGTTCGAGGGCTGGCTCTGCCCTTTGGTCTGCAACTGCAGCGGTACCTGGCCCTGATATTGATTAAACAAGTCGCACCAGTTGCCCTGACAATCTTTGCCCTCGGCGTAATTGGTGACGTCGCTCAGCTGAAATCCCTGGCTGCCGAATCCGACGCCGCTCGCCACCGCGTGCGCCACCACTTCATTCTCCGCACTTTCCCCGTCAATGAAGGTGATGCCCAGCATCAGCTGATGTCCCGG
>Ga0210388_10002688_pt1 | contig 13814 bp, 14 predicted proteins | sample IncBWC19OmetaG_FD_155485 | JGI IMG/M metagenome (GOLD analysis project Ga0210388, IMG submission 155485) | Forest soil microbial communities from Barre Woods Harvard Forest LTER site, Petersham, Massachusetts, United States - Inc-BW-C-19-O ...
TGAAAAGGTGCGGTAAGAGCGCACCGCCGGCGCAGTAATGCGCCGGGCAGGGCAAACCCCACACGGAGCAAGACCAAATAGGGAGGGATTTCAGCTTCGGCTGGAAGCGTACCGGCTCGGTGCGCCACAACCTCCGGGTAGGTCGCTTGAGCTATGCAGTAATGCGTGGCCCAGAGGAATGACCGTCCTGCCGCAAGGCAGACAGAATTCGGCTTACAGGTCCGGCTGCCACAATACTTTACTTTTCATCCCTTCCAAAGCCAATCGAGTTCGTTGTGACGCAGGTGGCAAGTGAATGGTGGACGATTCTAGGCGAAAAGAATTGCTCTCGTTCTTCTTTGCTCGGAGCGGTAGCCAGATGGGCCGCTGCCTTGCCCCTGGTTTGAACTGTGCTGCCCCGGCGATACGAGCACATTCGGTACAGAATTCTCAAGTTCTTGATCTATTGGTTCGAGATGGGCATGTCAAAGCTCCGAAGATTCGATTCAGCCTGGCGTCTGGACCGGTATTTACGTTCGATGATGTCGGGCGCAATCAGGCGACAACATTCGCGGGTTTCTGCTCTGAACACGACGCGAGTATTTTCAAACCTATCGATAACAATGCCTTTCGGTCTGATTCTGAGTACCTGTTTCTGATGGCCTATCGCGCGGTGGCCCGGGAATTATATACGCAGATGGATGGCGCATACAAAATTCAGGGGAGCTACAACAAACGAGTGGAACTCGGAATAGACAGCGGTGACGAACCGACCAAGGCCGGCATGTTAGCTGTTCAGCACATGATGAGGTCTTATCAGACTTATGTTTACAAAATTCCCTTCGACGAAGCCCTCGTTTCTGGCAAATATGATGCGGTGTCACACACCGTAATTGAGCTTCAACACCGGGTGCCTACAATCGCAGTATGCTCCCATTTGTCTCTAGATGGTCTGTCTAGAAGTGGTGACCCGATTCGCGTATCGCTAAATGTTCTGCCTCTCGATATTGGTCAGTCCGTAGCGGTGTTCAGCTACTTACCCAGCGAAGCTGACTTGGCCAGAGTCGGTCTACACCGAATTCTGGCATCGGAAGGCGAGTACCAAAAGTACCTCCTGTCGAAGCTCGTGCTCAACAATTGCGAGAACTTTGTGGTATCGCCCTCCTACTACGATCAATGGGGCTCTGAGAAGAGAAAGGCGGTTGCTGATTATTTCGTTGAAACCCTTTATATAGGAAAGCTCGAAGTTGAAAATCCGGACCTCTATTTATTCTGATCGTGCCGTCAGTCGAAACCTGGCACTGCTCACAGACACCCAGATTCGCGGATGCTTGACGTGTGCGCTACGTGGTACGATTCCCGCGTGGGCGACTCCGCTTACATCCCAAGTGCTGCTTCGGCCGTTCCCGCCGCAGCACAGACTAAGACAGCTTCTTCGCGGCACTCTGCCCTTGTTCGCATTACTCACTGGATCGCCGCTCTATGTTTTCTTGCTTTGCTGGTCAGCGGCGTTGAAATTTTGATCTCTCATCCGCGCTTCTACTGGGGCGAGGTTGGCAACGATTTGACTCCAACGTTGTTCAAGCTGCCGATCCCGGCCTCAAGGAAGTTGGTACCAACGGGCTATGGGTACGTGTTGCCAGACGCGAACGGCTGGAGCCGGTATCTTCACTTTCAGGCTGCCTGGGTGGTGGTATTCACCGGCTTGCTATATGCAATCTTCGGCCTTCTTACCGGACATTTTCGGAAGAATTTGATCCCGGGCCGAGCCGATCTTTCCTGGCGGGCGCTCTCGAGGTCGATCGCCGACCATCTACGCTTCGAGCGGCCGAGTGAGGCAGAAGCCTGGTCGTATAACGTGCTGCAGCGCCTTAGCTATCTGTTCGTGATCTTCGTTCTTTTCCCGCTGGTCATCTGGACCGGCCTGGCGATGTCTCCTGCGTTTGTTTCTGCGTTTCCGGCGACCGTCAATGTGCTTGGCGGCCAGCAATCGGCACGCACGCTTCATTTCTTCGTCTCTCTGGCTCTCGTGCTCTTTCTGCTGGTTCACGTTGGGATGGTTTGGTTTGCCGGATTCTGGAGCCGCATGCGAGCGATGATCACGGGCCGCGCCGATACACCCAGCACTGCTACAACTGCTGGCACAACTATGGAGCGCATATGAGTAAAATCTCACGCCGCAAACTGATTACCACCGGACTCGCAGCTACAGCAGGCTTAGCGGGTGTGGGCGCGGCCGCACAGCTTGCGCAAAAATATGGACTGATTCCTCCTGACCACGGCGGAATCTGGGGGCTCGGTGAAACGCTGACCTACGCTTCGCAGCGGCTGCTGACGAGGCACTCGTTGGCGCGCGAGTTCTCTCGGAGCCAGATTTCGAAGCGTCCGTTCCCGAACGAAGTCGAGCCTCCGACTGACGAGTTCAAGCGCCTTCAGGCCGGACGGTTCGCCGACTGGCGGCTCTCGGTCAATGGCATGGTCGCCCGGCCCGCCTCGTTTTCGATCGATCAGATTAAGAGCTACCCGTCTCACACCCAGATCACCATGTTGCAGTGTGAGGAGGGATGGTCGTATATCGCCGAGTGGACCGGCGTGCCTCTCTCCCACGTTCTGGATGTTGTGGGAGTCCTCCCGCAAGCAAGATACGTCGTCTATTTCTCGATAGAGCCCGACACGTGGGAAAGCATCGATATGGCCGATGCATTGCACCCGCAGACTTTGCTGACCTATGGAATGAATGGCGATGAACTACCGGTGGGCCACGGGGGGCCGCTTCGTCTCCGGCTCCCGCGGCAGGTCGGCTACAAGAACGTGAAATTCCTTACCAACCTGACCGTCACTGACAATCTGAAAACTTTCGGCAAAGGTCTCGGCTCCGCGGCTCCAGAAGGAGGCTACGCCTGGTACGCGGGCATCTGACAGGAAGCGCCGTTATTGCAGCGGTGCGGGAGTCATTCCTTGAAATGAAGTTCCAAGGAATTTACCTTGGGCATCGAAATTCCAGGTGAAGATGGCGAGGCCTGCACGGGCACAGGCGTGGCATCCGTTGATCAACGGATAAGCGACTACAAACTGCGTTCCGCCGTTGGATGCTGGTTGCGACTCAGGCCAGGTCTTTCCGTCGCGATCTCCCGGCCAGACATCGACATTCGGAAATTGATTCTTCAGATCCTGAAACTGGGAGCTCGTCACCATTGTTTTTCTGTCCAGCAATTTCAGGTTCTCGATGTTGATGATCGGCGGTTTTCCGTTTACGAACAAGAGGCCGTAGTCGGTATTTGCGCGCAGGGGATAGGTGATCCATGCAACCGCTACGGGGCGCGCGTCCTGGAAGCCGGTCATCACGCCAAAATCGCCCTGGCTTTGTTTGTAGAGTTCGCGGGTGAAGCTCACGGCAGCGGAGGGCGCTCCCGCTTTTGACATTTGATCGATCATGCAATCGGCGATGTGGAATGAGCTGTCGCAGGAGCCGTGGGCTGCGGCGAGGAATTGCGGCGGCATCTGCCATACGGCTGATGCGTCAATCTTCGGGGACGCGGGTCGCGTTGACTGTGGTTGCGATTGCGATGACAACGTCCCGACAATGCCAACGAGCAGGCAAGCAATAAGGAGAAGAAACAAGCGAGGTCTTTGCATATTTTTTATTGCCAGCCGAGATCCAATATTTCTAATTGCTGATCCGGTATCTTCTTACAGAGAACGATCTTATGGCAAGGGTCGTTTCCGCGACGCATCACTCTAAACATGTCGGCTAACGACAATACGACGATTGATTCTAAGGTTGGTCTCTGCCAGAATTGCCAGCATTCGCGGCGGATCGAATCTGATCGCGGGTCGATTTTCTTTATGTGCAAGCTCTCGTTTGACGATCCGCGCTTTGCAAAATATCCCCGGCTGCCGGTATTGGTTTGCAGCGGCTATTTCCCGGAATAGCTGACGTGTCTTTGCCAGCATCGCGGATCAACCCTATAATTAAGCTTCGTAAACCTTAAGGAGAACTGTTATGTCCGCACCCAGCCGTCGTCCTGAAATTCGCCGTCGCCGCACCCGAGCAGAAAAGGTCGCTAAGCTGCGCCAGCGCCTCGCCGCTGCTTCCGCTTCCGCTGACAAAGATCGTCTCACTGCCAAGCTCCATCGGGTTGGGCTGGTTTCTCCGGGAAATCCGTTGATCAAGAGCGCTTGATTAAGAGCGTATAGGCTTGACCACGAACTTCTAAAATTCCACCGTCACAAATCTCGCTGGGCTCTTCCCAACATTCGTCAGCGTGTGCGTATAGCCTCCCGGCAACCATTTGATGTCGCCAGACTTTAATATTCCGGACACCGGTCCCTTTCCATCGACATCGCTGCGTAGATCGAGATCACTGATCGCGACAAGCAGATGCGGGCCGTCGTGATGGTGACTGGGTATGGTCGCCCCGGGATCGAGGTCGACTTCGGAGACGCGCACTCCATCTTTTACAAAGAGAACCTTGATGCGGCCACCGGGAAAAGTCTTCTCGCCCGATTCCTCCGGCCAACGAGATGGCATCAGACGCAATTTTTCATCCTGCAGCAACTCAATCGTTACATTGCGAAAAGGCTGGTCTGAGAGATCCTTTACGGAATGGGCAAAGTTTCCTGGCGTGAATCGAGTGTCACCGTCGGCGAGTTTAACATCCGCGGGAGGCTTGCCTTCGACTTCGTTCGAGAGGCGCGCGTCGCCGATGGTTACGTAGACGTAGTCGTGACTATGGCGATGCATCAGAGTCGAAGCATGGGGCTCGACCTCGACCTTGAAGACGCGCACGTATTCGTTTTCAAGTGCTAGGTGATGCGAGGGTTCGGCTGTAATCTGGACTTCAGGCGTTGTCTGGGCGGACAGCAACGGAATCAGCAGAAAGAAAAACAGTTCGCGCTTCATGGGCGGGGATTGTAGCACTGGCGGAGTCGTGGGTCCCGAAAAGAAACGGGTAGATCACTTTTGAGAATCGTACGGCGTGAACTCTTCCCATTCGATTGGGGTGTACGTGTCCCGCAGTAAGGTTTCGAGCAGTTCTTTGTAGATGCCTTCTCCATTCGAACTATTTGTCATGATGACGATCCCAGTCCCGGTCTTGTCGAAACAAACGGTGTAGTGGCGCAAGCCTTCGTCGTGGCCTTCTTTGAAGAAGACTTTTCCGTACGGCGTCCAGTAGAGACCCCATCCGAGTCCGTAGCTGAGATGGATCGCTTTATTTTCGTCTGTCGTCTCGGTGGACAGCGACGGAAATTCGTGCTTCGAAAGAATCTCGATCTGAGGGCTGAGCATTTGCTCTCTTGTCTGTGGGCGCAAACCTTTCCCCTGCAGTACGGCCTCGGCAAATCGGCCGAAATCGGCGACTGTGGTTTGCATCGAACCTGCGGCATTCGCGCGCTCGCGTCGCTGAGGACCGAGCGAGTGCCCGTTCTCGTCATAGCCGTTTGCGTAGTCGGTTTCGAAGCGATCTTCCCAGACCATGCTGCTCCGCGTCATGCCCAGGGGTTGAAAGACATGATCGCGCATCAAGTCAGTGAGCGATTTTTTGGTGACGGACTCAACCACGAATTGCAGAAGGTTAATGCCTTCTCCGGAATAGGCAAACCGCGAACCGGGCTCAAAGTTGATGGTCAGCTTTCCGTCGCTCGTAAAACGCCGCAAGTTGGGGAATCCACTGGTATGGTCCAGCAACATTCTGGCCGTGATTTTCTTGTAGCGGAGATCTGGGGCAAGGTCCTGATAGGCATCGTATTCGGGGAGTGCCCTTGGCAAGTACGCATACACCGGTTTATCGAGGTCGAGGACGCCTTCATCAACTAGTTGCATCACCAAGTAAGTGAATGCGACCTTGCTGAGTGAGGCTGCCGTCATGACGGAGTCCGGTGTGAGAGGTAGATTCTTTTCCTTGTCGCGCATACCATACGCTCTGAGATATGCGACCTTGCCGTCATTGAGAAGGGCTATGCCGACGCCTGGCACCTTGGCAGCACGCATTAGGCGCGTGACGGTCGTATCGATTTCGGCGGACGTGATCGTGCTGCCATCGAGCCGCCTGACGGTTCGTGCTGGCTGCGAACTCTGCTCCTGGGATGGACTGACGCGCGTCAGCGCAAGTAAAAAAGCGGCAGTGATGATCCACCTGGTCATGGGTTCTACACTAAGGTAGACGAGGACGGACCGAATTTGTCACAGTGGAGGTAATATCTCCCTGCGTGAATTCAGGAGGAGTACACAATCTTCCCACCGACAATTGTTGCAACCACTTTTCCCGTCAGTTGCCACCCATCGAAAGGCGTGTTCTTCGATTTCGAATGTGATTTGGCGGCGTCGAATGTCCACTTCTTCTTTGGATCGAAAACCGTCACATCGCCGACGGAGCCTCGGGCCAGCGAACCACGGCCTCGGAGATCGAAGCAACGAGCAGGACCGGCGGTGAAGAGTTCTACGATCCGCGAGACGGGAATGTGCTTCTCGCGATGAAGCTTGGTGATGGCGAGAGCAAGCGCGGTTTCGAGTCCGGTGATGCCGAATGCAGCGCGCTCGAATTCCATATCTTTTTCGTGGGAGGCATGGGGAGCGTGATCAGTGGCGATGGCGTCTACCGTGCCGTCTGCGAGCGCGACGAGAATAGCTTCTAGATCGGACGCGGAGCGCAACGGCGGATTCATTTTGTAATTGCTGTCGTAATCACGCATATCTTCATCGGTGAGCGTGAAATGGTGCGGCGTAACTTCCATAGTGACGCGGGCTTTCGCACGCTTGGCGCGGCGCACACTCTTCAGGGCATCGGCCGTGGAAAGATGGGCAACGTGCAGTCGGGCATTCGGAATGTGCATCGCTAGCTGCACATCCCGCTCGACGATCGTGGCCTCGGCGGCAGCTGTCATGCCACGCAATCCGAGACGGAATGAACGCGCGCCTGCGTTCATGGAGCAACCTTCGGTCATCCTTGTGTCTTCGGCGTGTTGCACTACTGGGAAATTCAACTCTCCGCCGAGCACTAAAGCCTCGCGCATAATGCTGTCGTCGAGGATGGGCTTGCCGTCGTCGGTAACCGCGATGGCTCCGGCGGCGTGCAGCGCGCGAAAGTCGGTTAGCGTTGCACCTTTGCTCGCTCGCGTTGCGGCAGCGATGGCAAATACATTCACCACTGCTCCGCGCTCTGGCTGACGAAGCCAATCGACCCACTCTACCGAATCGACTACTGGAATGGTGTTCGGCATGGTGCAGACGGAGGTAAATCCTCCAGCGGCGGCAGCGGCTGTACCCGTCGCGATGGTCTCTTTGTGTGACTGGCCGGGCTCGCGCAAGTGCACGTGCAGGTCGATAAAGCCGGGTGCAACGATGAATCCGCGAGCATCGAATTTTTCGTCAGAACCGCCCTTGATCTTATTGGGAGCGGACACCTCTGCAACGCGGCCGTCTTTGAGCAGCACATCCATGGGCGCATCGATGCGAGCTGCTGGGTCGATCAGGTGTCCACCCTTAATCAGCAGACTGCTGCGATTTTTTGCTGCGCTTGTCATGGTTATGGTTATCGCATCTTCCCCATCGCCCTCGCCAGAATCGCCATGCGCATGGGTACCCCGTTGCGCACTTCTTCAAGGATGCGAGCTTGAGCGCCGTCGGCTACTTCGCTTGTGAGCTCTAGGCCTCGAATGATCGGGCCGGGATGCATTACGATGGCATCTTTTTTCGCCATTTTCAATCGGGCGGGAGTCATCTGATAGCGCGCGATGTATTCCGGGAGGTCTATCTTCAAGCCAGCCAGGCGCTCTTTCTGCATACGGAGCAGCATGACGACATCGGTGCCGCGTAGTGCGTCTTCAACATAGCGAGTTACGCGCACGCCGGGCGCTAAGGTTGTTGCAATATCGGGTACAAGTTCTGGCGGCCCGCAAAGAATAACCTTCACTCCAAACTTGCTCAACAGGTGGCTGGCCGAGCGCACCACGCGACTATGAAAAATATCGCCAACGATCGCGACCTGCAGACCTTTGAAAGTTTTCTTGTTGCGAAGAATGGTATAGGCGTCGAGCAGCGCTTGAGAAGGATGCTCGTGCAATCCATCCCCGGCGTTAATGACGGGCACGTCGATGTGTTGCGCCATTATGTAAGGCGCGCCAGCATTGGGATGGCGAATGACGATGATGTCGGCGCCGACCGCGCGGGCAGTGTATCCGGTATCGAGTAATGACTCACCTTTCTCAATGCTCGAACCGATGGCCTGAATGAGAACGGTGTAGGCACCGAGTGATTTAGCGGCGATTTCAAAGGAGCTGCGGGTGCGCGTGGACGCTTCGTAAAAAAGTAGAAGCACGCGCTTGCCCTTGAGCAAGGGCCGAGGCTTGTCCGGATTCATGCGCCGGGCAAACTTTAGAAGCCTCAGGATTTCGGCTGCTTCGAGATGCTCAATACTGAGCAGCGAACCACGCGCGGGATTCATAATTTATCTTAGTTTCAGCGATAGCACTCACAGATTTGTCTATTGCATTCGTCTATTGCTTTTCCATCAACAGGACTTTCTCGGCGCCGTCGACCTCGCGAAGTTTGACCTCAATAACCTGATTTTCGGTGGTCTGCACGGTTCGTCCGATGAATGCGGCTTCAATCGGCAACTCGCGATGGCCGCGGTCGATCAACACACACAACTGGAGGCGTCTGGGACGGCCCACGCGAAAAAGCGCGTCCATGGCGGCACGCGCTGTGCGGCCAGTGTAAAGCACGTCGTCTACCAGCACCACCGACTTATCCTCGATGGGAATGCCTATGTCGCTTTTCTGTACGACGGGCTTGGAACGGCGAGTAGAAAGATTGTCCACAAGATCGTCTCGATAGAGGGAAATATCGAGGGTGCCGAGCAATACCGGCTTCTTCTCGATACGTTGAATAATTTTCGCCAGCCGCTCGGCCAGGGGAACGCCGCGACGCCGTATGCCGACGAGGGCCAGATCTTCGACGCCATTATTTTTTTCGAGAATCTCATGGGCCAGCCGGATCAAGGTGCGCTCTACTTCGGAGGCAGACATCAGCTGCGCTTTCTCACGAATTTCGACGGGACGACTTTCGCCGGGACGACCGGGAGCGCGTGAATTCATAAACGCTGCATCATACGCGTGCAGAAAGATGAGAGCAAGGGTGCGGCGCAAACCTGCGTCAATGGCGAAGAAACTACGAGCGAGTGTTGTGGGGCTGCATGAACCACGATGCCAGCGCTCCGCCCAATGCGGCCAGCACCACGACGAAGATCATCCCAAAAAAGAAAGTGAACGCCATTCCCGACGGAGTCAACATGTTGTGAATCAACGTCTGAAAATCAGGATCGGTGGAATTGACTCCCGTCTTGTTGGCAATTTGCGTTAGGAAATCGATGTATTCCTGTTGCGCATGGAAGACAAAAATCCTGATCGCGAACAACAGCGTGTTGATGGCGAAGGCGACCACTCCTGCTGCTCCTCCGAGTCGCGCCCCGAGCGCTGCAGGAAGCACCAATCCATTCTCACGGCGGTAGAAAAATACCGCCAGTGCGCCAGTCAGTACAATGCCAAGCAATGGAATGATCGCAATGATGATGCCGAGTATGCCCGCTTTGAGCGCGGCGCGAACGGCAATTCCCCGGTCCATCGTACGTCCGGCGATGACACCTGGACCTCCAAAATCTGCACGACCAAAATGCCCGGCATGAACACTCTCCGGAGAAATCTCATTGGACCCATGATTCACACCGCCGGCGCCTCCAGCATCCGGAGCCGCTACCTGCACGTGGATTTGCGGAGCGCGACATTGCGGACAAAACGGGCGGCCATCCTCGACCGTCGTTCCACATTGTTGGCAGGAGTGTTCCACGTCTTTGAAGCTAGCGCACAACGAACGGGAGAGCAAGGCGGCAAGAGATCGGGTCATTAAACGATTGAGTCATTAAGTCATTGGAAGTCTTTCCAGCCCAATTCCTAATGATTCGATGACTCAATTACCCACCGACTTTCAGATCGTGGTGTCCGACCCGGTGTGGAAACGAACATAAACCAGTGCAAATCGGGTTCCGTGGCTGTTGGACTTCACCGAGACGAGGCGTTGGTTCCCCTCGGTTCCCACTTTCAATTCCACCGCGTCTCCGCTGCGATCACTTTCACAGGAGACTGGCTTGGACATTTCATCCTTGCCATCGTAATTTACGTGGCCGCCGTTCCAGCCACCATGGCACTGGATGGGCTTGCCATATCTTTGCAGATCTTTGTTATAGAACGCGATAATTTTGTCGGGTGCGTCATCCGAGAGAAATTCGGCGGCAATCACTTTCATGGAGAATCCCGGTACTGAAAGATTTACATTGGCGCTCTTCTTGTCGTCGCTATCGTCTTTTGGCGCTGGCTTAGCTCCGGGATAGAGGGTCAGACCGGCATCGCGAATATCGGCTTGCTCGCTGACATGCAAATCGCCGATGGGAGATTTGATGTCGACCTGCTTCTCGCCATCCTTGCCTTTGTCGTTGGCGTTGATGCTGCAAGCGGGAAGGATACAAATGATGGCAACTAGAGCTCCCAGGGCCACATTCGCGATGACAGCGCGGTGATGGATTTTGTGGCTGAATGTTTCGCGCTGGAAAAATTTATTGAACATTTTATTGGGCATTGGAGGAAGCTCCTGAGCTGGGTTGAGGTATGTTGGGACGGGCGAGACGTTCGAGACCATCGCCTCGTGATGCGATTCCGGGAATCATAACTGGCAGATGGCCGCCGATTGGAATCTCGCCGAAGATCGCCTTGACCGCTGCTGTTTCTGATACCGACGCATTGGAAAACGCGCACAGATAATTTTCGATCGCAGGAAAATCCTGCACCACATAAGGATTGCCCATGGCGAGCACGACGGTGCGAGTGGCCGCACGATCGAGGATCGCACTGAGCAATGATCCCGTGGTGCCGTCCATGGAAACAGTATTGGTCAGACCTCCGCCAGCAGCGCGCATTGCTTTACCGGCTGTCGGAATCACATACAACGCTGCGACCACGTGTTCCGCCTGTTCAACCGCCTCCATTACGGATGGCCTCATGCCCGCGGCTGAGCGCGCGTCCACATAAATCACGTGGGCATCCGGGGCACGGGTTAGAATTTCGCGTTCGAGCATACGTCCTGACTCGGTGCGCATGTCGTCGGAAAAAATCACCACGACGAGACGATTGGTCACCGCTGTCAAGGAGTGATACGGAAGTCCCGTCTCCGGAGTTCCAAAAGACTGGAGCGGGATTACCTTGCCGTTGTCGCGAACCAGGGTAATCGCTTCATCGGCAATGCGTTGGCCAGTATCCACGTTCTCAGGCTTCGCGACCTCGTTCGAAAGTTGGTTGATGTCCACGAGTCGCGCCTTGTTCAAGCCGAGAGAGGCCTTGAGCTCCAGAATTTTGCGCACCGATTGATCAAGCCGCTGGCGGCTGATCTCTCCGCTATGCACTGCCTGCAGCACCGAGCGATAGCTGGCATCGAGATTGGGCGGAATGATCAGCATGTCATTGCCGGCTTTGAAGGAATCGACCGCTTCCCGTCCGATGTCCTTCGCATAAATGCGCGTCAACCCTGCCATGTCGAGCGCGTCGGTCACGACGAGTCCTTTGAATCCCATTTCTTCCTTTAGCAGTCCATCCACAATTGGTGTCGAAGTTGTGGCCACTCGATTGGGGGTCGAATCGAGAGCTGGAACGGTAACGTGCGCCACCATCACGGCGTCTACGCCGGCATCGATGGCGTGCTTGAAGGGCGGCAGTTCGACTGCATCGAGGCGTGCTCGGTCGCCGGTAACTTCGGCAACACCGAGATGAGAGTCGGTTGCGGTATCGCCGTGTCCAGGAAAATGTTTCGCTGTCACCAGCATCCCGCCCTCGTGAGCGCCGCGGATATAGGCTGCCACAAAATCACCGACCTGGGTCGGATCTCCTCCGAATGAACGCGTGTTGATGATGGGATTCGCGGGATTGGAATTGACGTCGGCATCGGGAAAGAAATTCCAATGCACTCCGACGGCACGCGCTTCGAGCGCGGTGATGCGCCCGAAGATTTCGGCGTCTTCCATTTTGCCGGTCGCTCCGAAGGCCATCGCATGAGGAAAGACCGTGGTGCCATTCAATCGCATGGAGACGCCGCGCTCAAAATCAGCGGAGACGATCAGCGGCAACTTCGAGGTTCGTTGCAGACGGTTGAGCAGGTCGGCTGTTACCGAAGGTGAGCTCTTGAGCAGGACCGGACCATCCACGGGAACGCTCATGACCAGCGAGCCGACGTGATATTTGCGAATGTTGTCGCGGAGCTGAACGAAGATGGGATCGGCATCATTTAAGAACTGCACTCTGACCCAGATGGCAAAGAGCTGGCCGACTTTCTCCTCCGGCGTCATCTTGTGCAATGTCTTATCGACCCATTTCTGTCCTGCTCTATCGACATGAATGGGGCCGGCCTGCAGATAGCGGTCTTTATCTTTATCCTTGGCAAGGCAAAATGCGGAGACGAGCAAGATCGAGATCAACAAAAGATGTCGGAACATGCAATGACAATAGCAAAAACGGACAGGAACGTCCTCCGAATGACTGCTCGTCGGGCACTTTAGTGAATTCTTTAAATTTTCTCTTCAATAATCGCAATGCTTTCTGTCTGAATGGTTGCTGCATCGCCCAGGCCAGCCAGCCAATGCACATCCGGTTCTCGCCGGAACCATGTAATCTGGCGCTTGGCATAGTTGCGATGCGCCTGCTGCGTCGACGCCAGCGCCGACGACCGATCCAATTCGCCACGCAAGAACTGCAATGCCTGTTTATATCCCAATGATGAGAGTGGGCGCGCTTGATCGCCATATTTTGAGAGAAGTTTTTCTGTCTCGGCGATCAGTCCGTCGTCAAACATCTTCTTGGCGCGCTGATTGATGCGGGTGTAAAGAATTTCGCGCTCGGGATTGAGTCCCAGACGGAGGATGCGAAAGCCCTGGAGCGGCTCGCGGCCCTGTCGCCAAAGCTCGGTCATATTCTGCCGAGAGCGTTGACTCGACGCGAGGCATACTTCGATTGCACGAATCATCTTAGGAACGTCATTGGCGTGAATGCGGTTCGCTGCTGACGCGTCGAGACGCCGGAGGATGCGGTGCAGGTGCTCAGTTCCACGTTTCTCTGCGCGCTCGCGTAGTTTATTACGCAGCTCTTCGGATCGCTGCGGACCAGAGAAAAGCCCTTCGAGTAGAGCTCGAAGATAAAGTCCGGTGCCTCCGCTGACGATAGGCAGATGTTTACGCAGAGCGATCTCACGCAGAACCTGTCGCGCCTGCCGGGCGTAGGCTCCGGCGGTGACATCAGTTAGTGGATTCACACAGTCGAGCAGGTGATGCGGAACTTCAGCGCGCTCGGCGGCAGTGGGTTTGGCGGTGCCAATTTCAAATTCGCGATACATCGCCACCGAGTCGCAATTGACAATTTCACCGCCGAAGCGCCGAGCGATGGCCAGACCCAGAGCAGTCTTTCCGCTCGCCGTTGGACCAAGCACCACAACCACCAGCGGGTCGCGATCTGGAGAATTCAGCGGGCTCTCCAAGGAATATATTGCCAGTAGCGGACGACTACGAGAACGAGCAGCAGTAACGCTATAACGAGCAACCCGGTGGCCTCGGCGGCATAAACGGAATGGCGGTGCCGATGCCGGTCATGCTCCTCGCGGTCAGCTACCGGCTTGATGCTGGGGGCCTTCACGCAGCTATTGTAGCTGTTTCGGTGGCTAATCATTGGTCATTAGTCTTTAGTGGATGGTCGTTGGCAAATACTAGTGGCGAACAACATGCCTAACGACCAGCTACGGTCTCGCG
>Ga0210388_10002689_pt1 | contig 13813 bp, 12 predicted proteins | sample IncBWC19OmetaG_FD_155485 | JGI IMG/M metagenome (GOLD analysis project Ga0210388, IMG submission 155485) | Forest soil microbial communities from Barre Woods Harvard Forest LTER site, Petersham, Massachusetts, United States - Inc-BW-C-19-O ...
TTCTTTAGCGGTATTTGCCTGGAGCAGAACCTCGGACCGGACCGGGCGCGAATTACGAAGAAGATCGACGCCTTCATGCGGCTGATTCGCGCAATCTGATCGTCAAGTGAGACGAAGAAGGAAAGAATCCAGTCCAAGTTGAACCATCGCGGTCGCATCTTGATATTCCGCGATCTCGCTTGGATACGTGCACGGTCACCCCGCGGGCCGTGCATTGATCCTCAACTGTTGAGAGCAGGCCAACGCACTCATTGAGCTCTATTTGTGCCCGAAAATCAGGATCGGTATTGAAAAACGCCGATGTCGCCGGGAATGATTCTCGCTTGAGGCTAAATCGCGGAGTATCAATTCGGGCGGAGGCACAACGAACGAGTGGCGGCGGTCTGCCTGATTCACGCGCCCTAGAAGATCCCAGAAAACCCCGCTGAGTGCTTCAATCCATTGGCTCCGTAGTCCAACCGCTCCCTTGAGTCGAGCCATCGAAGACGCGGTGGGCCGCTACGACAAGTCTCCGGATCCGCCTGCGAGGCTTCGGCAGGTTCGAACTCTCTAAAATCATTGCCACCACCCTGCATCTAGCCGGTTCTTGTCCACACATACAAGAAGAACATTGCGACCTCTCTTGCGCCCGATCGGTCTCCCTTAAGGCGTGCAAATGCTCCTCTCGATTGTCCATAAAACGGGGCTTTCTGTTGCTTTTCCGAAACTAAGACGCGAGGCCTTTGGCCGATTCCCCTTTGATCGAACGATTCAAGAACCCTATAGAAAGAGCGAGAGACGAGCTCAGATTTTCAGAAATTTCCTATAAGCAACCTGGACCAGGAATGCGTCGGATTTCCTCCAAACAATCCCTAGTCTCCGCCCAGCGCACATTCGCGCTGGAAACGGAGACTCCATCATGTTCAAACGCACCACTCGCAAACTTGCATTCGCTCTGCTTCTCGTACTGCTGGCCGGCCCTGTTGACCGGGCTTTCGCTTCAGGTACGGGCTCGACTTCCACTTCCTCCTCAACAACATCTCCGGCGCCTTCGCCAACCCCGGCCGGAATTACCGGAAGCGAACCGGAGCCGATCGAACCGGATGTCGTCGGTTTGATCCTGGTGCTCCTCGGTCTGTCGTAAAATTCAATGCATGATCCCCGAAGACGGCCGTCCGTGCGGAGAACGTAGATGCATCTGACTGGTCTCGATTTTCTGTTCTGGGCGGTTGGCTTCGTGGAGTACACAACACTTCTGTTGGTGCTCCTGATCCGCCGGCGCTTCAGGATGTTCCCAATGTTCACGGCGTTCATTCTCTCGAATCTAGTGAGGACGGTTGCGCTCTATTTCGTATCGGTTTACGGGACAAAGGCGAGCTACTTCTATTCGTTCTGGTCGCTGGGCATACTTGACACCATAATGCAGCTTTCGGTCGTCTACGAGATGTACTCGCATACGTTTCGTCCACTCGGCACATGGGCTCGCGATGTGCGCGGCGCATTCGTCTGGCTGGTGGCGATAAGCATTCCCGTCGCCGTTGCGCTCTCCTGGTTGGCTGCGCCTCATGCGCGGCTTTGGATGCAGGTTGTCGTGATCAGGGGAAATCTCTTCTCTTCAGCCTGCATGAGCGAGTTTTTTGTCGGAATGGTGGTTCTCGCGGTGAAAGTGGGACTGCCTTGGAAGACACATGTCGCGCGAATTTCTCAAGGACTCGGCGTTTACTCTATCATCGACGTATTGATTGAAGCAGGGCACAGTTATTTCGGCGTGGGCCGCAACACCCAGACATACACTGCCTTGTCGCACATACGCATTGCCGCCTATCTGTCCTGCGTCGCCTACTGGATTGTCATGCTCTGGAGAAACGCACCGGACACCAGGAGGCTCCCGGAGAATATGCGTGGACAATTGATCCAACTGCAGAATTTGGTGGACTCCGATCTCGTGATGATTCGCGGGAGGGAAAGATAGTGAGCACCCGGACCGTTTATTTCATTGTCGCTGTCGCCATCTTTATATTGGCACTCACTGCGATCGCCGCCTATTACTATCGCCGCTGGCAAAAGTCCTCCCAAAAGAACTGGGAGCGTCTTCTAAAGCGGTTGACCGCCGTGGACCGCAGCTCGATTGCGGAAGTCGCGCTCGACATCATCGATGAGTCGGGACGGCGAAGGAAGGATGAGGCCAGCGCGGTTCTCGAGCCATCCGAGATATCGAAGCTCGTCGGCGGTCTCGAAGGCCTTGAGGCGATGGAGGCCAACTGCGCGGTGCTTGTCGATTTGGCCTTTTATGTCCAGCAGTGGTATCCGGAGGCAATCGTCGTCGCTGAAAAGCTGCGACTTAGTGCCAGAGAGATCGAGTGGCATTTAGGCAGGCTGAGAAGTGCTCAGCAAACGGGGAAGCTTGAGGGCGCTTTCACCATGTATGCACAACCCGCAGTCGCAACCTATTATCTGATGACACGTCAGGTTCTCGCACTCTATGAAGAGGGAAACCTTGCCATGCTTGCCGATCTCCGCAGCGCTCTGTGAAGAGAGATAAGTCCAAGTTTCGCAATCTGTGAGTGGAAGCGTCGAGCCTCGCTCACATTGCATCATTGAGAGGACGGCCACAAGAGTTGAGGCGTGGGCTTTGGCTATTCATGGCGCAGAAGGACCACAGCCACTCTGCCAATGACATCCACTTCTTTCAGATACCTCCAACGCTCAGGTGCGACGTACGAAAGCGGATGCGGATACGAGCTCAACCATTCTCCGTCCTTGTCAAGGTCACACCAGGTGCACACATACCCATTGTGAGTCATGAGGAAGTAGATTGGGCGATCGTATTCGTTGGTCCACTCCCGGCGATGGGCTATGGCCCGCCGCAGCGGATTAATGAGAACGACAGTACCGGGCCGAATCATAGGCTCCATTGTCTTGTCACGCAGTCCGATGATGCCGCGCCGGTACTGGTTGGGTAGATGTTCTTCTCGAGGGGAAAGGGCGGTCTCCTCGGGAATCGGGTCGGTTGCAACGCTGTCTGGAATCCACCGCCTTGCATGATCTTCCAGAGGTCCCCGCGTCAACAGGAGCGTCGTATTGGGTCTCGAGACCTGATCGAACTCAGGTCGATTGCTGGTCCCCCCAGGGCGAAAGGCAAGCAACTCGTCGGTGGCAAGACCATAGACAGTGCCGAGCGCGATCAATTTCTCCCCAGAAAGGCATCGGCCTTTTTGTTCAACACGGTTTAACCAACCCGCTGAGATCTTATAGGATCGCTGGCCCCATTCCTGCGCAAGGCGCGCGGTGCGCGCCTCCACTTCTCGCAAAGTGAGCCCCCACTTTTCCCTGATTGCGTTAAGCTTTGCGCCAATGTGCTCCATCATCAAGCCCTCGAGGTTTCAGTCGTCCTTATTACTCGACCGATGCAATTTCTAGCAAAAACTTTCTCTATAGTGACAACATCGTACTTATTTATCACACTTCGTGAATGCTTCCTATACGACCAAAGTCGGGGGTGCGAACGCCCGGCTCAATTTATTGCCGGTTTGACTCTGCTGACTTAAAGGCTCCAACTGTCGAGCGGTTCATGCCAGACCGGTTGCTCGAAGAGTTCCTTTCCATTGTGCTCCAGCCATTTGTCGGCAATGTATCCGGCAAGCGTGAGCACCGTCAGTAGCAGGATGCCGCAGAGGGTGTTGGCGATCATCTCGCCTATGGAGAGCTGGACTGAGCGCAAGCTTGCGCCGCAGAACTCACAGCGATCACTCCGAGGAGGTGGCCCGTTCGGCTCGAAATCCGTTTTCTCCGCCGACACTGACGCGATATTCTTCCTCGTTCTCATCCTCATCATCGTCCTCCTGGCTGCTCTGTTGTCCGATCCCACTTCCATTGATGGCTGCATAAGCCGCTCGCTCCCGCTTGTCGCGGCGGACGTCGAGAAGCTGCTCACCGACAGTATGTTTCGGCGAATGGACGTATTGGACATACGCCTCGAATAAGGACTGATTGGGGATGCCGCGCTTCAGGAGATCGGGCAGATGGTACTTATAAGCGTGCGCAAGCGATTCGGGGGTGATGGTGTAGGAATGCTTTCTGCCGCTCGTCGAAACTGAGGCCTGCAGCCATCCCTGCTGGATCCAGAAACGAATCTCATCTTTTCGTATATGCAGCGCTCTTGCCAGGCTCTCCAGGGAGAACAGGTCGCAGCGAATTTCTCGCACACCGAGGCGATTCCTCTGCAACATGCTTCGAACAGACTTGGGCGTGCGGCCGAGTTTCCTCGCGATCTCGTCGACAGACCGCTTCACGATCTCCTCGCGCACGAGATCGACTTCCTCGTCCGTCCAGCGGCGATGGTCCACTTTGCCTTTGAGCCCATGCTGAATCACGAAGCGCCAGCAAGCTTCGCGAGGGCGACCGCTGTGACGTTGCAGCCGAACAACCAACTGCTCAAGCTTGTTTCCAGAGAGAACTTTGGCCTGAGCAGCAAGAGCCAAAGCCTCCGCACTCCAGCCTGGGGAGCGCTCGGGGGACTGGGAAAAACTTGTCATACATACCTCGCGCGCGGGGAACGCTTCGAGGATGTGCCGGTTCGGAACCAATCGGTCCGGAATTTCGATCTTAGCCAGAGGAGAAGTTCAAAAATGGTCTCTACGCCGAATCGAGTCGAGACCTCTAACCTGCTGGCTCTTCCGTTAGGCAACGATGCCGACTACCTCGGTCGAGTTTGTCTTGGCTAACGCAGACGATCGTGTCATGCAAAGTTCTTTTGGGGCCGAAGATCGCCCAAAAATGCGAACTTTCAGACGAGTCTGCCATCCCTCATTTCCACAATGCAAGGAAAACCAGTTCGCAGGATGCGACATTCTTCGCAAGCTGGTAGCCGATCTCTCAGTCCGGCCTCCGCACACGGCTGGAAAAGTCTGCCCTACCACTCCCTGTGAGCGTTGCGCGCGAGATCGCCAGCATCGCTTCCTGCAATCACTTCCGCGGCCGCTTGCTTCATACTCTCGATGGCCTGCCTGTTTCCCCGCGCCGCGAGCGCGACCCTCAGTGTTCAGCAGTCTCACAAGCCTATTGATCTGCCATGTACAAGCAGATCATGATGTGCGGTTCGAAGCAGACGGCGCTGGTCTGACACAAGCGAATGATGCAGGGAATATGCAAGTCTATAAATTGGCTCGATCAACTCGGGCCCGTAGAGTTTCTTCTGCCTCGCACGTCCAATGCGGGGGTTGAGGAAATGGGTGTAAGCCATTGAAATTGAAATATATTCCAGAGCGTTGACAGGAATCAAAAGAGTAAACAGGGAGCGAGTTCTGCCGTTGTTTTTGGGTTCGCGGAATTCACGCTCGCAGCGCTGGACGCGGGGTTTTATCGGGGCTGGGAATAGTGCCTGTTACGGTCGCCCTTTGCGTCGGCGAGGAATTTCAGGTCCCTCATCAAAATGAAGCAGGCAAACAAAAGGCGAATTAGCTACAATCCATCATGGACTTCCCCCCCGAACTCTCCTGGGCCCACCCGGTCACCGCGGAATGGTTTGTCGCCAAATTTGGCACTCCGACGGAACCGCAGGCCGGGGGATGGCCCAGCATTCTGGCCGGCAAGCCGACGCTGATCTCCGCGCCGACAGGCTCTGGAAAAACGCTCGCTGCCTTTCTGGTTTCGATCGACAGACTCTTGCGCCAGGCCATTGATGGCTGTCTGCCGCCGACGACGCAGGTGGTGTATGTCTCGCCGCTCAAGGCGTTGTCGAACGACGTGCAGAAAAACCTGGACGGACCTCTCGCGGAGATTCAAAAGCTCGCCATGGAACGCGGCTACCTGTCGATGAACATTCGCACGGGAGTACGCACGGGAGACACACTTCCCGTTGAACGCGCGGCGATGCTCAGAAATCCTCCACATATTCTGGTTACGACGCCGGAATCGCTTTACATTCTGCTCACCGCGGGCAAGAGCCGCGAACGTCTGCGCGATGTTCGGACGGTTATCGTGGATGAAATTCACGCTGTCGCCGATGACAAGCGCGGCGCGCACCTGGCTCTATCGCTGGAGCGCCTGGAAGCACTGGTGTGTGGTGAAAACCGGCTTTCCCCGGGCGCGTTTATCACTGGACTGAGCACGGCGCCGCAACGCATCGGATTATCGGCTACGCAGAATCCGATCGAATTGGTTGCGCGTTACCTGACGGGCGTTCACGGGAGCCGCGAGCAGGCGACGGTCATTCAGCTGGGGCAACGCCGCCCGATGGATTTAGCCATTGAAGTTCCGAGCGATGAACTCGGCTCTGTGACCTCGTACGCCATGTGGGAGGAGATATTCAACAAGCTTGCCGCGCATGCCGAGACCCATCGATCGACCTTGGTATTTGTGAATACGCGGAAGATGGTTGAGAGGGTTTCACACGAACTTGCGGAAAGGCTTGGTACGGAAAACGTTGCCGCTCATCATGGCTCCCTGGCAAGCGCATTGCGCTTGGATGCCGAGAGGCGTCTCAAAAATGGTGAAGTCAAGATCCTGGTGGCGACTGCTTCGCTCGAGCTAGGCATCGATATCGGCGACATCGACCTGGTTTGCCAGATCGCCAGCACGCGCGCGGTGTCGGTCCTGATGCAGCGTGTCGGAAGAGCAGGGCACTGGCGTGGCGCGATTCCCAAGGGCAGGCTGTTTGCAACTACCCGCGACGATCTGTTGGAGCAGGCGGCATTGGTGCGCAAGGTGCGTGCAGGGGAACTCGATCTTTTGGAGATTCCTCCGCAGCCCATTGACGTGCTGATGCAACAGATCGTGGCCGCTTGCGGGGCTGAGTCGTGGGATAAGGAATCTCTCTATGAGGTTTTTCGGCGCGCGTATTCTTATCGCGATCTGACACGGGAACAGTTTGAAGAGGTGATTGGAATTTTGTGCAATGGCATCGAATCGAGCCGAGGGCGCTATGGCGCTTATTTGCTGCATGACGGCATTCAAGGCCAGTTGCACGCGCGTCGCGGCGCGCGAATGATTGCCATTTCAAACGGCGGCGCCATTCCGGATACGGCACTGTTCAACGTAATTCTGGAGCCGGAAGGCGTGCAGATTGCGACGCTCGATGAACATTTTGCGGTGGATTCTAGTCCCGGCGATGTAATTCTGCTTGGCAACACGAGCTGGCGGGTCAAGAGGATTGAAGCCGCTGGCCGCGTCCTGGTAGGGGACGCGCATGGCGCACCGCCATCTCTTCCGTTCTGGACTGGGGAAGCGCCACAACGAACCGGCGTGCTCAGCGACGGTGTCAGTCAATTGCGGGAAGAAATCGCGGCACGCACTACGATGGTTGTTCCGGGGTGCGTTGCGCCGAGGCATCCCGACGTCATGTCGGCGACGTCCTGGTTGATGGAGGAATGCGGAGTTTGTTCCTATGCGGCGCAGCAAATCGTCTCGTACATCGTGGCCGGGCGCGCAGTGCTAGGCGCAGTTCCATCGAAGACCACGCTCATTGCGGAGCGATTCTTCGATGAGGGTGGAGGGATGCAGTTGATTTTGCATGCTCCCCTGGGAGGACGCATCAACAAGGCCTGGGGACTGGCGTTGCGCAAGCGCTTCTGCAGAGGGTTCAACTTCGAACTGCAGGCCGCTGCGACGGACAACGGGATCAACATTTCGCTTGCCGAGCAGCACAGCTTTCCCCTGGCCGATGTCTTCCAATTTCTGACCGAGTTAACAGTGAAGTCGCTCTTGGAGCAGGCTTCGATTGCTTCTCCGATCTTCAAGACGCGCTGGCGCTGGGCCGCTGGCCGCAGTCTGCAATTATTGCGAACTTCCAACGGCAAGCGCATTGCGCCGCAGGTTCAGCGCACGCGATCAGAAGATTTGATGGCGAGCGTGTTTCCGCAGGCCGCGGCCTGCTTCGAAACGATTGTGGGCGACATCCAGATTCCCGATCATCCGCTGGTAAGGGAAGTGATGCAGGATGTGCTGCAGGAGGCGATGGATCTCGAAGGCCTGCTTGGCGTGCTGCGGGGAATCGCGGACGGATCGATTCATTGCCTTGCGGTCGATACGCCGGTGCCTTCTCAATTTGCTCACGAGCTACTGAATGCGAACCCATACGCGTATCTCGATGAAGCGGGACTTGAAGAACGGCGCGCGCGTGCGGTATCGCTTGAGAAGGGAATTCCGGCGAGCGTGATGGAGAGGGCGGGGAAGCTCGATCCGCGAGCTATCGAGACGGTGCGCGCGCAGATCTGGCCTGATATTCGCGACCACAATGAACTGCACGATCTGCTCATGACGCTTGTCGCGCTTCCGCTGTCCAGTATTCGTGCGGAGAGCGCCGCCCACTGGGCTGAGTTCTATGCAGTGCTGGTCCGTGACGGCCGCGCCACGGAAGTCGAATGCGGTGGAACGGCTTGCTGGATCGCCGTAGAGCGAATTCCATACGTGCAAACGCTCTGGCTTGGGGCGAGCGTCGAGGGGGTTACAAAAGCGGAGGTTGTGAAGAAATGCATGCAGGGGTGGATGCAGATTCTTGGGCCTGCAACGGCGCGGATTCTTGCCGCGACGCTTTCGCTCGATGCACAGGTCATTTTACAGGCGTTCATTGAGATGGAAATGCAGGGCCTGCTCATGCGTGGAAGCTTCGAGAGGCCGGCTGCGACGGACGAGTTCGAAATTGAGTGGTGCGAGCGTCGCATCCTGCAGCGCATTCACAAACTCACCATCGGGACGCGCCGCAAACAAGTGGAGCCGGTACCGCCTACCGCGTTCATGCGATGGCTGTTAGCGTGGCAGCACCTGACACTCGAGACACAGCTCGCCGGAGAAGAGGGGTTGCTGGAGGCTCTTTCGCTGCTGGAGGGGTTCGAAGCGCCCGCGGTCGAATGGGAGCGAACGCTGCTGCCAGCACGCGTTGCCGATTACGATCCGCGCTGGCTTGACCGGCTGTGTCTTTCAGGCACCGTGGGATGGGGCCGCGTCTCCCCGCATCCGGCCTTCAGCGCGGGAGATGGCGCTGGCCCACGCCGCGTGGTTCCAAGCAATGCGGCGCCTATTACGTTCTATTTGCGCGAATCGGCCGCATGGCTGGAGCATGCGCTTGCAAACCAGTGCGTAGAAGAGAGCCAACTACGCCAGACGCTCACCGCGGATGCACTGAACGCATGGGACCTTCTGACGCGGCGAGGCGCGTGCTTCGTGGAAGACGTGCAACGTGCCCTCAATCTCACCCTGCTTCAGACGCGCATTGCTCTTTGGGAGCTTGCCGCCGCGGGACTGGCGGCAGCGGACGGATTCGATCAGCTTCGTGCCATGATTGACCCGGCGCGCAAGTCGGCTGCCGCCGCGACGTACCGCAAGATGCGCTGTGCGGCGGGACGATGGTCGCTGTTCAGCGCGGAAATCACGAGGCCGGCAGATTCACTGGAGAAGGCGCGACGTACTGATGAAGCGGTTGAGTCCGCGGCGCGGGTGCTGCTGGCGCGCTATGGCGTTTTGTTTCGGGATCTCGTGGCGAGAGAATCGAATATTCCGCGATGGGGCGTTCTGCTCGGAATGCTGCGCCGGCTTGAAGATCGAGGCGAGGTGAGCGGAGGGCGCTTTGTTAGCGGATTCGGTGGAGAGCAATTTGCCCTGCCTGAAGCAGCGGATAGCTTGCGCGCGGCGCGGGATCGGCATGACGAAGAGAAAATCATGATTTCCGGAGCTGATCCAATGAACCTGATTAGCATACTGATTCCGGGTGAGCGGGTGCCGGCTGTTCCGGGGCGTTCGCTGGTCTATCGAGATGGACTCATTCTGGGAGGAGATCCGGAAGCGAAAGTGTTGCGACCCACGCGAGCACCGCGCAGAATTCCAGCTAGGACTCTTGTTGCAAAGCCGCAACTCCCCCTTCGATCTGAAACGTTGCGTCTGTTTTAGAGAGCTGGAATACGGGATCGAGCGGTGGTCGCGTCTATTCCGAGAATCTTCAATTGGGTCGATATTGCAACAATTCTAGCCTGAATTGGCTAAATCAAGTTTGATCGAGTGTCCGAGCATTGCCAGCATCGCTGCCATTTCATGCGCGAGTCGAATTACTTGAATGGATTCAACCGGCATCGCCCAGAGATCTGCCTGGCAGGTACCCAGAAGCCAACTAACCGGCGGCAACGCAAAAGATTTGCGCGCGTGCGGCTGTATACCTCTACAATTCCTAACTGCAAAGGAACACAAAGACTGAGGAGGCTGAAATGGCTGAGAAAAGCATAGTGGATAAGGCTGGGATGGCAGTTGGGTTCGGACTTGCGATGGCGGAGGATGTTGTGGGCGCCGTCAAAACCGCAGTCGGCGAGGCTGTGACTACCGTGACAGAGGTTCTGAAGAAGGCGCCTGTCAAGAAAGCGACGAAAAAGGCTGCGAAGAAAGCCGTGGCAAAGAAAGCCGCCAAAACTGCACCTGTGAAGACGGCGGGTAAAAAGGCTGCAGCGAAAAAGGCTCCGGCCAAAAAGACCGCGGCTAAGAAAGCTGCGAAGACAGTTAGGAAATTTGCGGCTAAAAAGGCCGCCAAGAAATCCGTAAAGAAGTCTGCAAAGAAGGCTGGCCCGGGGCGGAAGTGAATGGAAGTGGAGCGCATACAGGCTGCGCTCTGGTTCGTGGGGCTCATTCCGATACTGCGAATGCCAGAATCCGGACCCTCGGCGCGCCGCATCTTCCTATGTCCGAAAGGTGTTTGCCTGGAATTCGCTTCGGCTTTCCGCAGGAGGGGCAATTTCGGATGATGGTCGCGGTAGGTTCCCCTTATTGAATACCGTGTAAGCAGAATTTCGTGAACGAGGCGAAGACGGCAACGGGGGCCAAGTTTCTCCGCATGCCGGTCTATCAAGAGTATTCGCAGAAAGGTTGAGTCGGAAGCCTGTTTTAGCAATCGGGGGCTGAGCGCCGGTCAGTCTCGCTCTCACTAAACCACCAATAAAACCGACCTTTTTTAAGCGGCTGCGTGTGCCACACGTGTGCCGCTTTTCGTATTTCAGGAGGCAACTATGGCCCGGAAAACTGGACAGATCATTCGCCGCGGAGAAAGCACATGGCTTGTCCGCATCTACGCCGGCAGGGATCCCGAAACCGGCAAACGCCGGTACGTCGGCAAGTGCATTCATGGCGGGCTGCGCGCCGCGCAGGCCCATCTCAACAAGATGCTCGCCGAGCGGGATCTTGGCCGCAACATCCGTTCTTCCCGGCAAACGCTCGGCCAGTATCTCGATCACTGGCTCGATATCTGTGCCCGGCCTCGCCTCAGGGCGAAGAGCTTTCGCGATTACTCGAGCCTGCTCGCGCGTTATGTCCGTCCTCGACTCGGTTCGCGGCCTCTCGGCGAGATCTCGGCTGCGGAGATTCAAACGCTCTATAGTGAACTGCTCAAGAGGGAACTCTCGGCACGGACGATTCGCTACACGCACGCGGTGCTCATCTCGGCGTTGCGGCAGGCGGTATGTTGGAAGCTGCTGCTCGCAAATCCAGCCGAGGATGTGGCCCTGCCACGGCAGCCGCGGCGGCGTTGCACGGTGTTTGATGTTCAACAGGCAAAGCAGTTGATCAAGGCGATTTCGGGGCACCCGTACGAGGCATTGTTTGCTCTCGCGATCACGACCGGGATGCGGCCGAGCGAATACCTGGCGCTCACCTGGTCCGATTTCGATCTCGACCGCGGCACAGTGAGCGTTTCGAAGACCCTCGAGCGGGGGAAGGGAGGCTGGCATTTCGAGGATACGAAACGTGAGCGCAGCCGGCGCATGATCAAGTTGCAGAACTGGGTGGTGGCTCTTCTACGGAAATCGCAGGAAGAAGCCAGGGCAGCTGAACGAACGGCTGATCTCGTCTTCACCTCAGAGCGTGGGAGGCCGGTTCTTGAAACGAAGTTCGTTGGACGCCATTTCAAACCGCTGCTTAAGGCAGCGGGCCTCCCAAACATCCGTCTCTATGATCTGCGCCACACGGCGGCAACATTAGGTCTGGCTGCTGGCGTTTCACCAAAGATCGTGAGCGAGCAGCTCGGGCATTCCTCAGTGGCATTTACGCTCGAGGTTTATTCGCATGTTCTGCCACACATGCAGGAGACTGCCGCTATGAAGCTTGAAGCACTGCTGATGGCCGCGTGAAACGTTTCGGTATCTCCTGGTGCCCGACATCTGAGAAGATTCAATTCTCAGAGGGCAGAAATGCGAATAAGTCTGGAAGCGATTGCATCCTGGCGACCGGGGCCCCCGAAGTGATTCTCTCAGGGCACGGGCGGCGTGTTCAGATTCCGAGACCGGCCGCAGCATTCTCGCGAAAGATATCGCCGGAGCGGGTCCATGGTAACTGTGAGTTGGAATTTTGGGAAGAAAAGATCAAGGTCTCAGAGGGTCCAGGTTGGGGACACCGACGTGAAATTGCTGTGGAAAGTTAGCTGGCGACAAACAGTAAGAGCTGATCGTATTTGCTCATAGAGAACTTAGAATGGCACTAATCCCAGAAAATCGGCCCGTGTCACGCCCCCCGGCATTGCTTTGAGAAACGTATTGAGGTGCCATGATATTTCTTTCAGCAAACCGGAACCACCTCAGAGGTGCTTCTCGATGCGGACCAACCGCCACGCCTCGGGTGTGTGGTAGGATTTGGCGGTCACCGCAAAACGCTATGGGAGGGAATGATGAGAGCTGTGCACTTAGTCTTCGCACTGGTGCTGGCTTCGTCCGCGTTGATGGCGCAGACCATCACGACATCGGAGGCCGCGAAACACGTCGGCGAACGCGAGATTGTGTGCGGAACGATCGCCGCTGCGCACACCGCAGCAAATAGCCGCGGAACGCCAACCTTCATCAATCTCGATCGCGCTTACCCGAACCAGGTATTCACGCTGCTGATCTGGGGAGACGACCGGGCCAAGGTCGGCGCAGTGCCGGAAAGCGGAAGAATCTGCGCGACCGGGCTCATTACGGAATACCGCGGGTCTCCTGAAATCGTGTTGCGCGACGCGCACAGCTGGTACGTTCCGAAATAGGCGTTGGCGGGCGGTGAAATCGCAATGCGATTCTTTGTGGCCGTCACCGACAATGATTGGTTTGCGCTCCACGCATCACGCAATTACGTACAGGAAGTGAATTTCTCGCGGCCATCACCGGAGGCCGGCTTCAAGGCTCTTCAGCCGGGCGAGTTGCTGCTGTTCAAACTTCACGCGCCAATGAATTTCATCGCTGGCGGTGGCTTCTTTGTTCGATTCCATCAGCAGCCGGTCAATCTTGTGTGGGAGACATTTGGTGAGGCGAACGGTGTTCAGTCCCTCGAGGAGATGCGGCAACGCATCGCCTATTATCGGCGTAGGCCGATTATTCCGCACGAGAATCCGAATATTGGCAGCATCATGCTTGCCGACTCGAAACGATGTCCGACGATGTGTAGCGCTCTCGTGCCGTCGGCTGGGGAAAGAGTTTGCGGCAGGGGACGTATCGAAGAGCACAGAGGTCAGTCCGAGATGGTTATGAGGGAAAAGAACCAATTGAGTTTGTAGTAACGAATGGCGTGGTTCGGTTCAGACTTTGCCTGGTCAGAAATTTCTGAGACTAGAGCTTCGAGAGGAAATCGAAGAGTACTGGATCGTTCCGCCATCGCGCACCCGACTCGCTTGGGCTCAGTTTATTCAATGCTTTCTGAAAACGCTCTGGAGTCAATTGAAGATATCGTTCGGCCGATTCGAGCCCGACATTGCCCATATACGCTCCCAATGCGGGCAACATCCTGTTCAAATCCTCGTTCCTCTTTATCCAGGATGTGACCTGATGGACGGCAAAGGTGGCTCTCAGATCGCGAAGGCAAGGCCTCTGTTTGCTGCCGCGATAGCCTACGATCCCCGCAG
>Ga0210388_10002692_pt1 | contig 13809 bp, 11 predicted proteins | sample IncBWC19OmetaG_FD_155485 | JGI IMG/M metagenome (GOLD analysis project Ga0210388, IMG submission 155485) | Forest soil microbial communities from Barre Woods Harvard Forest LTER site, Petersham, Massachusetts, United States - Inc-BW-C-19-O ...
TGCTAGCCCCTCCCGAACGTTCCTCGTTCCGATTTAGGCACCCTCTCTCCCCGCCAATCAACTACCGCCTCCCGCCTATTATTGCGAAGCGCCATTTGGAGTGCGGCAGCTCTGCTGCCGCTTTTCTCACCAACTCGTACGACTTCCTAATCGGCGACACTCAATAACGCCAAAAAAAAACACATCCGAATTCTTCCGGCAAACATCCAACACAACGTGCAGCCGTTCGAGAGACGCCCAGGTCACCAAATTCCTCGAATCACAAGTAACACCGAAAAACTAGCAAAAGGAGAATCGCAATGCCAACGATCACCACAAAAGACGGAGTCACAATTTTCTACAAGGACTGGGGCACAGGCCAACCCATCGTTTTCTCTCACGGCTGGCCTCTCTCGGCCGACGACTGGGACAACCAGATGATGTTCTTCCTAAGTCACGGCTATCGCGTCATCGCTCATGACCGGCGCGGCCACGGCCGCTCTAGCCAAGTCGAGACGGGGCACGACATGGATCACTACGCCGCTGACCTTGCGGCGCTTACCGAGCATCTCGATCTAAAGAATGCCATCCACGTTGGCCATTCGACGGGCGGAGGCGAAGTGACACGTTACGTCGCACGCCACGGCCAAAGTCAAAATCGCGTCGCCAAAGCGGTGCTCATCAGCGCCGTGCCCCCGCTCATGGTGAAGACGCCAGCGAATCCCGCCGGCCTGCCTAAAGAAGTCTTCGACGGCTTCCAGAAAACACTTGCCGCCAACCGCGCGCAATTCTACATGGACCTGCCGATCGGACCTTTTTACGGCTACAACCGGCCGGGCGCAAAACCGTCCCAAGGCATCATCGAAAATTGGTGGCGCCAAGGCATGATGGGCGGCATCAAAGCTCACTATGATGGAATCGTGGCCTTCTCGCAGACGGACTTCACTGAGGACTTGAAGAAGATCACGGTACCGACGCTCGTGATGCACAGTGAAGACGACCAAATCGTCCCCTACGTGGCTGCTGGCCCACTCAGCGCCAAGCTAGTGAAAGGCGCCATACTGAAAACCTACAAGAATTTCCCCCACGGCATGCCCACAACCGAAGCCGACACCATCAACGCCGACCTGCTAGCTTTCATCAAAGGCGCCACCGCCGCATCCGCATAGCGCCCGGCAGATGTCCTCTAACGCACAGTAATTTTCTGGAATTTGTCATAAAACGGGGGTGGCCTTCGTTCTCATCCGAGGCTACCCCCAGTTTTTTCTGCGGCCGAAAGCACATCTGTCATCAAGCTACGTCGCTCGCCAGGCGAAAAAACGAAGGGGTCAGACCAAGAGCTGTTTCACGCGCACATAGTCTTTTGGCCTAAAGAAAAGGAAAACCTGAAAAATGACCGACCTATTGAATCTCGCGGTCAAAGCCCACGGCAGTCTAGAGCGCTGGAACAAAGTGAAGTCGATCAAAGTCGCGGCGTCGATTACCGGCGCCATCTGGTATGTCAAAGGCAAAGGGGATTTTCTGAAGAGTGTTGTCTTAACCGCGGACACCCGCGGCGAACACCTCACCATCGACTTCCCCGGCCAAAACAAACGCGCCGTTTTCGTCCCAAACCGCATCGTGATCGAAACGGAAGACGGAACACTGATCGAGGCCCGCGATAACCCCGAAAAATCCTTCGAAGGCCAACAAAGAGAAACCCCATGGGACGAAATCCACGTCGCCTATTTCGTAGGCGAAGCCCTCTGGACCTACCTCAACACTCCGTTCCTATACACTCACGACGGTTTCACCACCGAGGAAATCCCATCCATTCAAGTCGACGGCGAAATCTGGCGCCGCCTCAAAGTCACTTTCCCCGACACCGTGAAGAGCCACACCAAACAGCAAATCTCATGCTTCGGTCCAGACGGCCTGCTCCGCCGCCACGACTACACCGTCGACATCCTTGGCGGTGCCACCGGTCTCAATTACGCCTCCGACTACCGCAACGTAGACGGCATCATTGTCCCCACCAAGCGGCGCGTCTACGCCTACGAAGGCGACTACCAGCTCGTAAAGGAACCTCTGCTAGTCGCTATCGACATGGGCGAAATTACTCTCGTCAACGATGCTCGCACGCCGGCCATCGCGCACTCGGCATGAACTCTACGCCAGAGCAAGGGTCGGATCTTTCTTTTTCCTTTGAGTTCGTTCCTTCGCGGCGAATTTTTCGTACAGGCTTCTCTGGAGAAAAGGCCAACAATGCCCTTCGAATCTCTTTTCACTCCTCTGCGGCTTGGAGCCATTCGTCTCCCGAACCGAATTGTCATGGCCCCGCTCACGCGAATGCGCGCCGGGGCAGGCCACGCGCCCACCGCTTTAAACGTTGAATACTATGCGCAGCGTGCCTCGGCTGGCCTCATCATTGCTGAAGGAACTGCGATCACTCCTGAAGCGCACGGCTATCCCAACGCTCCCGGAATTTACACCAAAGAACAAATCGCCGGATGGCAAGCCGTCACCGAGGCCGTCCACGCACGCGGTGGCCGCATCATCTTGCAGATCGGCCACAACGGCCGCAATTCTCATTCTTCGCTGATGCCTGATGGAGCCCTGCCCGTGGCGCCCTCAAGCGTTCCGCCTTCCATCCCCGCTCTCACCAGCGCCTTTCAACAAGTAACTTCCGAAATCCCACGCGCCCTCGATGCATCCGAGATTCCGGCCATTGTCCGCGCGTTTCGTCAAGCCGCGGTAAACGCAATCGACGCCGGGTTTGATGGCGTCGAACTGCAAGCCGCCAATAGCCACCTGATCGAGCAATTCCTCGAAAATGGAACGAACCAGCGCACCGATGCCTACGGCGGCTCGCAAGAAAACCGCGCCCGCTTCCTGTTTGAAATCGTCGAAGAAGTCGCATCAGCCATAGGCAAGGACAGGCTCGGCGTACGCCTCTCGCCGTTCGGCCAGTACGGCGGAATTCACGACAGCCATCCTCTTGAATTGTTCATCTTCGTCATCACTGAACTCAGCAACCGTCGCATTGCTTATTTGCACGTCATCGAAGGCAGAGGCTCGGAAATTGGCCTGACCGACGAACTCCATCCGAACGCGTTGAACAACGCAGAACTCTTTCGTCCGCTCTTCGACGGACCCTTCATCTCAGCCGCCGCCTACACGCCGACGAGCGCCGCGCAAGCTGTCGAGAACAATCACGCCGATGCCATCGCGTTCGGCCGTCTCTTCATCGCCAATCCAGATCTTGTCGAGCGTATCCAGCAAAATGCCCCGCTCAACACATTTGATCGTTCCACCTTCTACGGCGGCGGATCCCAGGGCTACACCGATTACAAAACTCTTGAAGCCGGATCCCGCGATGCCTTTGTCTCCGCTCTCTGACCGACCGGCGGAATCGTCCCGTCTGTCATCCGACGAGCCGAGCGGGTTTGATTGTCATAGACAACGAACGACCAGAAGCCTTTCGCCGGGATGTGGGTCTTTCTTTTCTTCCGCAGGTTCTTCTCAAGTCCATCGATAGCGTGTAAACCGATCAACCCAACATTTACGACCCGTTCCCCAGCTAGTTCCCCCGCAGCGACTGGGCGAGGTCCATTAGATTTTGCGGATCCACGCGAACTACGCCGCCGCGCGGGCTGTCAATGTCCGCTATCAGAAAGAATGAGATGGAGACAACAAGCGGTAGAACCAGAAGCAATCCGGTTCTTGCTTTGCCCGCACGTGCCCCATAACCGATCAACAGGCTGCAACAGATCGCGATCGTTACCATCAGACCCCAAGCTGCATTCGGAATGCGGTTCCACCACGCGGCTTGAGTAAATCCTCTGGAATTCAATACATCGTTCATACCTGTCGCAACGATAGTGTCCATGAATGTGTTTCGCGCGGCAGTCGGAACCTGGACAGCGGACCACAGGTCGGCCGCCAGTCGAGTCGTGGCGATATCGATCTGCCTAAGCTGCTGGTCATCCCGGGTTGCATAGAACGCAACACGCTGATCGACATAATTTCTGAGCAGCGAACGTACTCTCGCCGCGTCGGAGGCAGGCAGATAGTCCGCTCGCACGTACTCCGTACCGATTGCGTTGGCCTCTGCCTCCTCCAAGTCCTTGCGTTGGTCATATCGGTAAATGGCCATCGAAAAGCTGAATCCAATGATGAGCCCCAGCAATGTCAGGATGGCAGACATGGTCGTCCCGAAATCTTGGCGCTCATCTTCTTCCAGAATCCGGCGTCTCTTGCGAATCGAAACGCCGATCCACACCGATAGCCACAGCGCCGCGAAGGAAAGTGCCAAAACAAGTATCGGAAATCTTAGTGCATGGTTCATACGCTGCCGTCTCCTAACTGCTCCGCCGAATTTATAGCATCTGAGACCAAGCAGGTTTACCGCCGCGCAAAAAAGGGAGCATAACCGTGCCCGATAATCGCGGTAACCGAGCAAATGAAATCGGACCAAAAAGTATTGGACCGACTACGCGACTAATCCAGACTTACCTGGGGGGCGAGTATTGTTCGCCCTTTATTGTTAATTTACCAGCGTGATCTCGCTCGGGTGCCAGGTCTTCTGGAGCCAGGGTTCCAGTGGCCCGTACATGCGCAGGATCACAAACCAGCTCTTGCCCGGAACCGTCTGCAGCCAGTTGTTCTCTTTGCCTGCCGGTGCGTTCGGAGCGAAATAGATGTCGTACGATCCATCCGCGTTCTTCTCGATCCCCTTGGTCTGGCTTCCGACTGTCGGGAATTTTTGCCCGGTCTGCAGCATCGAGCGCGTTTGCGTGTCGTAAATCGTGACGGCCCAGAAGTTGTTTACCGGAACGTTAGGAGGCAGATGGAGTTTGTAGGTTTTGCTGCCGTCGAACGGCTGTTTCTTGGCGTCAAGATAGGCCCCTGCGTAATCGGATCCGACGCCTACAGCCGTGTTCGCCATGGCTGGCGTGACGCCGCCCGCATTGAAGTAGTACAGCGCAGCCGCTTCAAGCTGCGTCGTGCCATCCAACTCAAACGTAGCGTTCCTGTTCGCGAAGAACGCCGACCAGACGCTGTCGGTGCCGGGATAGAGATAGACTCCACCGATGCGAGGCTCGAAAGTGATGGCGCGCGCGGTGGCGCTTCCGAGCTCGGCGGATTCGATGAGGAGCTTCTTCATCCGCTCGTCAGGAGCGAAGGGCTTGCCCTTGACGATGCCGATGGTGGCGATCGCCCCACGCTGGGTCGGGTCAATCGCATCGATGGGCTCGTCCTGAACGACCGCATTCAGGTATGCGTAGTAGTCGAGCGTGTTTGGGAAAAGTGTGTTGACCGATTTGCCGGACAGGTTGGTGAAGGTCGTTGAAGCCGGACTCGCTGCGTCTCTCAGAGGGTAAATCTTAATCCCCGAAGTCATGTTCTTGGCGCCAGCTTCGAGGCCGTTTGCAATCCCGCCGCGCAAGAAAAGAAAATTTTTGTTGGTGCGCGGCTTTAGCAGGAAATATCCATCGGGAATCTGGCCGTCGTAGCCCGCAGGCAAAACGAGATACTTGCCGCCTTTGCCTTTGTCCGGACCCGTGACGCCAAGATCTCCGACGAAGCGCTCCCAATCGTCGTCCAGAAAACCGAGCATACCGGGCGGGACCTCGATGACGGTCGGCCCGTCCTTTGCGAGGTCGGTACGGGAGAAAGCGTAGAGAGTAGAGGTATTCGCCGTTAGAACGACAGCCTGTGAATCCATGAGCTGCTCGAAAATGGCGACGTGATTGGGAGCGTCGGCACCCTGCGCGCCAAGGCTCGACAGAAAGGCGCGTATCGCCACGGCACCGAGGTTATCGAGATACACCGTGACGCCGCGCGTGCGGTCGAGATTGTCATAGAGGGTTTTGACGGTCTCTCCGGTCGGCACGCCGTCAGAGAAAGTGAGCTTACCAATCGGTGTGTCGAGTTTGTCGGGGGTAGAGATTGACTTCAAGGTTGAAGGCGGAATGTCCGTCTTCGGCGCGGTCTGCGCACGAGCATTGGTTAAGCCCAATGTTCCAGAAATTACGAGTACGGCTAAGTAAGTTTTTGATTTCACTGTTTTCTCCATTTGATTCTGACAATTCCAATCACTTCACTGCCGTCTCAAAATGCAGCGAGGCGCACGTGGAACTGCCGGACTATCGCTGATGGATGTGTATCTGGTTGGTATCGAAACTTATTTCAATCCACGTCCGGAACCTGTGCGTCCGTTTGTTTTTTCTCTTCCTGCAACTGAGCAGGCGTACCAAGATATTTCACGCGGACCTGGTTGATCTTCCCGTTGAAGGCGAAGGGAGCTTTGTCGAAGTAATCCACTGACACGGGCGAGCCGAGGTCGGTGCCGATGTCGAGGCAGTCGTTGGCGGTGAACATCACGGGAGCGCTGACCGGAACCTGGCCTGCGGCCACCTGCTGGCCGTTCACTTTCAATATCACATCGAGCGGCCCCGCAGGCCTTTTCACGGCGTACCTGGTTTCAACTTCGATCTTCACTTTTCCCGTGGGCAGCTTATCCTTCGCGCGAATATGTGTGCGCTGTATCTCGAACAGGTTGTATTCGTAGGACAGCACGCCGTCCTGTACATAGAGAGACAGTCCACCAGAAAACGCACCAAGCGCATAAAGCACTCCATTGGCATTGGCGGGAATGTCTGCGTCAATTGTTACCACGTTCTCCTTGTTGCCCAACGACGGCGCGGCAAACTCCGGCATACGCGTCATGTTTCCCCCAAACGTCCACTCCGTGTAGGGCGGCGCGATTTTTAGATCGGGACGTACCACCGGAACCCACAACCCTCCGCCGACCGGAAAACCCTGGTTCTTGGCAAATTCCATGATGAACAGTTCTTTCATCGCGGCGAGTTTCTCCGGCATCTTTGCCGCCAAGTCATTCGACTGCGTCCAGTCCTCGTTCAAGTTATAAAGTTCCCAGGGATCCTTGTCCGGATTCCACAGCAGTTCGCCCTTCGGGCCCAACACTCCCTTCGGCAAACCGGGGAGCCACGGAGAACGCGGACCGAATGCGCCGGCAAACCAGCCATCGTGGTAAATCCCGCGGCTGCCCATGATCTCGAAATACTGGGTGTGTTTTACTTCCTTGGCCTTGGGATCGTTAAACGTCGAGACAAAGCTAACTCCGTCAAAGGGGTCCTGCGGAATACCGTTCACCACGCGAGGAGGAGTAATTCCGATCGCGTCGTACAGCGTCGGAACCACATCGTTAACGTGCAGGAATTGCGACCGCGGCGTCTTGTCGGCTTTGATCTTCGCAGGCCATCGAACCGCCATCGGGTTGCGCGTGCCCCCAAAATGCGCGGCGATCAGCTTGGTCGATTTATACGGCGAACTCCCTGCCCAGGCCCATCCAGCGTGATACATGTTTTCAGTTTTTGCCGTCCCTAGGGCATCGAGTCCGCCCAGTGTGTCGAGCGCTTTGATCTGCTGCTCGATGGTGGTGGGAATGCCGTTCTGTGCCAGCAGCTCGCTGATCGAACCGTTTTGCCCTTCCGCGGAAGAACCGTTGTCGCCCCAGATGTACAGGACCAGCGTATTGTCTTTGTCGCCTTCGCGATCAACTTCGTCGAGCAAGCGGCCAACCTGCGCGTCCACGTGTTCGGTAAATCCAGCGAACACTTCCATTAGCCGGCGCTGAAATGGCTTCTCGGATTCCGGAATCGAGTCCCATGAGGACATGGTCGCGGGCCGCGGCGTGAGCTGCGCATCCTTCGGAATGTAGCCCATGGCTTTTTGGCGGGCGAAAACGCGCTCGCGATATTTATCCCAGCCGTCATCGAACTTACCTTTGTACTTGGCGGTCCATTCGGGCGGCACCTGATGCGGTCCGTGCGAAGCGCCGCTGGCCCAATAGATCAAATACGGTTTGTCTGGCGCGAAAGATTTGTGGTTTTGCATCCACCCGATGGCGTCGTCGGCCAGATCTTCGCTCAGGTGATAATAATCGTGACCGCCCGAAGTCTTCGGCGGATGAACGGTATCGATATTCCGTATGAGGTTGGGCTCATATTGCGAGGCTTCGCCGGCTAAGAAACCGTAGAAGTATTCAAAGCCATAACCGGTGGGCCAGTACTCGAACGGTCCTGCTGCGGTGGTCTGTTCGGCGGGCGTGTTATGCCACTTCCCAAATGCGGCAGTGCTGTAGCCGTAGTCCTTTAAAACCTCGGCCACCATCGCGCTGCTCTTCGGCTGAATGCCGGAGTAGCCGTCCCAGTCGTTGGCCAGTTCCGCGATCTGCCCGGCACTGATGCGGTGATGATTTCTTCCTGTCAGCAGCGCGCCGCGAGTGGGAGAGCACATCGCGGTCGTGTGAAACCGATTGTATGAGATGCCCTCATTCGCGATGCGGCTTAACGCCGGCGTGTGAATCTCACCCCCGTATGTGTCTGGGAGGCCGGGACCGACATCGTCAATCAAAACGATAATGACATTCGGCGCATTCTTCGGTACATGGCTCACCTTCGGAGCCGGACTATAGATTGACTCCTGCATCGTCCTGCCAGCCGTGCTGCCCGAAGGTTGGGGCGGAAAGGGCAAAACTTCCTGTGCCGAAACAGAGGCAAGGTTTAGTGTGACCAGCGTCAGCAACCAGACCAAGCCGCTGATCAATTTCGCGATGCTCGTTTTCGTCATCTCAATCCCCTCTTGCATGGCAAATGTGACAAGGTTGCTCAAGTTCTCACGATGGGGTCAGAGTGAGCACCTGTCAGAATTGACAGTCGGTGGCTACGTCAAAAACACTAGGGCTCATCGCTTATCGGTAGGCAAGAAGAGGAGTGGCACGATCAGAGGGGCTCCCGCGCTCCACAGTTGAACAGCCTGACTATTACTTCGAGTCCAAGGGAGGCCCGCTGACTCGCTTCCCTTTGAGGTGGAAATTTACTTCGACATGGTCGGCGATCTTGATGAACGGAATGCCTTTGTTCATTCCGTAGTCCTTGCGGTTGAAGACCATTTTCCCTTTAATCTCGCCCGAGCCTGTCCCTCTGCCCGAAACCGTTAGCGTCAGCTTCTCCGGATTTGAGACTCCGCGGATCGTAAAGTCCCCATCTACTTCATACGTTTCGTGACCGGTCCTCACAATTTTGGTCGACTTAAACGTGATCACTGGATTCTGCTCGACGTCGAAGAAATCCTTACCCTTCAGCTTCCCGTTCTTCAACCCGCTTCCGGTATCTACGCTCGCGGCCTGAATCGTGATCTCTAAAACGCCCGTCGTTTCGTCAGGCGAGGCGAACGTCAAAGTGGCATTCCAGTTGTCGAATTTGCCGGCAATATCTACCGAAGCCTTCACGTCGAACCTGATCGTGCTCTCCACCGGCGTAATCTCGAAAACAGGAGCTTGCGCTCGACTCAACGAAGGAAACACAGCTAACGCCAAGAGGCACAGAACAGTTAGTCGCAAGAAATCCCTCCCTGAAAAAAACCAGCACGAAAGCACCGTATGCGCGGAAGCTATCGGCCGTAGTCGCTTGCGCCTACTGTAACAAATGACAGGCTGTGCACACCAAGCGCATTGCCGGGGCGGTGGCCAACACGTTAGGAGGTAGCGGTGCCCCCACACGTCGGTTCTACAGTGGGGCTTTTGACGTTTCCGCTCCTTCCCTCGTCTCATCAGTTAAACCACTTATAAGATTACACTTGACAACTAGTACGAATATGATATACTGGGCTTGAATTTAGTCGCGGAGGAGACAGGAAGTACGCAGTTGCCTCCCGAACCCACCCGCCCTGCCCCCTTTCAATTCCTCCGCCGCTCCCAATGCTCTAACGCCAGCTCTCTGAGAGAGCAGAAACTGAGCAAACACAGAGCAAACAACCCATGCACTTTCAACAGTTTACACAGCCATGATTCGATAAGTTCTTTAGATTCATATTCTTACAAATTGGGGGGGGGGTATTTTTTCCAGCTTCCCAAACTCTCTGCGTCCTCTGTGTCTCTGCGTTACCTTTTCTCTTTTCGCCTTTCGACTCTCAGCGCCCCAAGGTATTCCCTGGGTTCAACTGCCGACTGTCAGCTGTCAGCTTCAAGCTCGCCTCCCGATGGACCCGACACTCAATCGCTGGTACATTGCTTCCCACACGGAGGGTCTCACCTCGAGCAGTTCCGCCACCCCAGCCGGCCGGGCGGACTCACAGTGCGGTCCCAAAGTTTTCCGTCTCTCTCACCAATCAAAAAACGAAAGCGAGCAAATCATGTTCAAGAGACTGATGGCAGGAACTGCGGTTGCGATACTGGCGTGTTCGGCAGCCACATCCCTTCGCGCGCAAGAAGTAACGCAAACGGAAAAAGAAAAAACGCTGCAATATCTCGAGAAAACGAAACAAGGTGTTCTCGACGCCGTCAAAGGACTCTCCGAAGCGCAATGGAATTTCAAAGCCGGACCGGATCGCTGGTCCATCGCGCAGTGCATGGAGCACATCGCCGCCGCGGAAGACTTTATCCGTGGCTTGGTCATCGAAAAAGTGATGCTCGCGCCCGCCATTCCTGGCCGTGACGTGCAAGCCACCGACGACGCCATCCTCGCCAAGGTTCCCGATCGCTCGAAAAAAGCGCAAGCCCCCGAGCCGATCGTTCCCACCAATCGCTACGGATCGCCCGAGGCCTCGATCAAGCATTTCGTGGAAAGCCGCGACAAAACCGAAGAATTCCTGAAGACCACGCCCGGCCTGCGCGACCACGCCGTCGACGGTCCGACAGGCGGAAAGATGGACGCCTATGAATTCATCCTGCTGATCGCGGCACACAGCGAACGCCACACCAAACAAATCCTGGAAGTAAAAGCCGATCCCAACTATCCCAAGAACTAGCAACGAAAAGGAGATCTAATAAGAAACACGGAGCACGCCGCAAGGCTCGACTTGGAACATGTCGAGATGTTTGTTGCTCCGCAGACCGCAGCGCGAATATGATGGAAACAATGAAACGAATCATCCAAGTACGGATTTTCCGCGGCGATAAGTACTACGTCGCAGAGTGCTTCGACCTTCCTGTGGTAACGCAGGGCGCGACGCTCGACGAGCTGATGAAGAACGTGAAAGAAGCGATCGCACTTCAATTGGAAGGCGAGAACCCTGCCGACTTCGGACTCGCGCCCAATGCTTCCATCCTAGCGAGCTACGAACTCGAGCCCGAACCGCAAGTGCATGCCGAAGCCTAAAGTTCTTTCGGGCGCGGACGTTGTTAGGATCCTTGCGTCGTTTGGATTCGGAGTTGCCTCGCAACGTGGCAGCCACATTAAACTGCGAAGAATGACTTCGGACGGTACGCGGCAACACTCACCATACCGAATCACCGCGAGTTGGACCGAGGAACTTTGCTTGGAATTTATAGGCAGGCGCTTCGCTACATTCCCAGCGAGGAACTTGCACAGCATTTTTACGCAGACTGAATGTGCTAAACTTTTCTTCGCAGCGGCGCATCGTGCGCTGCTGCCGGAGCGTGGAACTTCGGGCTCTGTGCAACGAGGTCCCGCGAACCCCGCCAGGCCCGGAAGGGAGCAACGGTATCGGGATTGCCTCGGGTGCCGCAGATCACCCGAAGTTCCTCGCGCCGAAAATGCCGTTCACAATCGACGGTTAGAGTCGAAGGTGAGCTGTGAAGCGCTGGCTTTGACGGTGCAACAATGATTTTGGCTGCAGCGGTTCTGACTCTGTTTGGTTTTGGTTGTGTTGGGATTGTGTTTTTTGTTTTGTGGCTTAACAAGCAGAGCAGGAGTGCGAAGTCGACTGACGCGAAATGAGCTACCAGGTCATAGCCCGGAAGTGGCGCCCGCAAACCTTTAGTGATCTTGTCGGACAATCCCACGTAACTTCCACGCTGGCAAACGCGATCAAAAATGATCGCGTGGCGCATGCGTATATTTTTTCGGGCGCGCGCGGCGTGGGAAAAACCACCGCAGCGCGGATTCTTGCGAAGGCCATGAACTGTGCGCAAGGACCGACAGCCGAGCCTTGCGGCGAGTGCGATTCGTGCAAGGAGATCGCCGCAGGAACCTCGCTCGATGTAATCGAAATTGACGCGGCCTCGAATCGCGGCATCGACCAAATTCGCGAGCTGCGCGAAATGGTGCGCTACGCGCCCGCGGCTTCGCGCAGCAAGGTAGTGCTTCTCGACGAAGCGCACATGCTCACCAGCGAAGCATCCAATGCTCTGCTGAAAACACTGGAAGAGCCGCCCGACCGCGTGATTTTCGTGATGGCGACGACCGAGCCGGAAAATCTGGCCGATACGATTCGCTCGCGTTCGCAGCATTTTCATTTTCGGGCGTTGACCTTCGCGGAAATCACCGGACGACTGGAAGAAATTGCCGCAAAAGAAAATTTGAAGATCGAGCCGGGCGCGCTGGCTGTGATTGCGCGAATGGCGGAAGGCAGCCTGCGCGACGCGCTTTCCCTCCTGGAACAGGCGCGGGCCTATTGTGGCGACGTCATTGCTGACAAAGAAGTTCGCGAACTGTTAGGAGTTGTGCCCGAAGATTCGCTCAATGAACTTGTCGCTGCGATTGCGGAAGGATCGGCGGACCGCGCGCTGGGACTGGTGCACACGTTTCAGAAGGAAGGCCGCAATCTTCAGCATTTCTGCCGGGAAGCCATCCGGCACATACGCAACTTGCTAATCGCGCGAGTGTCCGGCGCTGATTCGGATTTGATCGCGGCTACAGCCGATCAACGTCCTGCTCTGGCCAAAGCGGCAGCGCAATTCAGCGAAGAAGACCTCACGCGATTCTTTCAGATTCTTTTGCAGACCGATGATGATTTGCGTCGGAAGCCTGATGCTCGCGTCCATCTGGAGATGGGCCTCTTGCGGCTGATCAACGCGCAGCGGCTCGCACCGATGGAAGAATTGATGGCGGAACTTCGCAGCGGGGCACCTAAGGCAATTGCAAATGTAGGTGGCATGCGCTCAAGCGCCAGCGCAGCACCAGCGATAGCGGCACCGCAAACTGCGCCACCCACGCGGAGTTTTTCTTCTGCTCCTGCTCCGCAAACAACTTTCACTCCCGCTCCGCGTATTTCCGCGCCGAGTTTTTCTCCATCAGCGGCGGCAGCGGCACCGGCGCGCGCGGAAATAAAAGCCGCTCCGGAGCCAACGCTAGCACGAGAAGAGATCAAGACCGCACAGCCAGCCGCGCCTCCTGCAGCCATTGCGCCTGCTTCGGAATCTGAATCAGAAGCCGAAGAAGTTGTCGCAACGCCAAGCGCGGCGCGGGCAGAAGGAATCACGCAGGAGCAGGTGGCAGAAATCAAGACGGCGATTCAAGCGCAGCAGAAATTTCTCGGCGAGATCGTGAACCAAGGCAGCCGATGGGAATTGGAAGGCGCCGAACTGAGAATTTATTTTTCGGCGGACAAGCGCGCGTTCGCCGAAATGATGGAAGGACGCGACTCGCTGGAAAAGGTCCGTGCCTCTTCGAGCAAAGTGCTGGGCCGTCCAGTAAGAGTGTGTGCTAAAGTAGAAGCAGTTGCAGCAAACGCGCCGCGCGGAATTTCTGGCACGCAAGAGTTGCGCGAACAGTTCGAGCGAGATCCGATGGTGCGGTCGATGCTGCAACGCTTCGGTGGAAAAATCTCCGAAGTAAAATGGCGCCAAGAGGAGTCCTGATGGAAGTCAATGCGATCCAGCAGATGCTCTCGAGGTTGCGGCAAGTTCAGGAAGACTTGCAGCAACAAGTGAATGGCGTAGCTGTCGAAGCTTCGGCCGGCGGCGGCATGGTCACCGTGAAAATGAACGGCCAGAAGCAAATCGTAGACCTGCGCATCGAGCCAGAAGTTTTCAACAGCAAAGATCAAGAGATGTTGCAGGACCTGGTGCGCGCCGCAGTC
>Ga0210388_10002693_pt1 | contig 13805 bp, 3 predicted proteins | sample IncBWC19OmetaG_FD_155485 | JGI IMG/M metagenome (GOLD analysis project Ga0210388, IMG submission 155485) | Forest soil microbial communities from Barre Woods Harvard Forest LTER site, Petersham, Massachusetts, United States - Inc-BW-C-19-O ...
CATATCCGGAATCCCCCTCAAATCCTCCGGGACTAACGCTGCAGGACTTCTCGGATATTCTCCAGGCAGATCCGTTTGTGGCTATAAACGGCAACGCTGTCAATGTTTGTCACCCAGCCTATGGGTCAGACCTGGATCCGAATGATCCGGAAACGATTCCTGCCTCATACCCCTTCACACCGACAGGCTCCGAGGTAAATTATGTGGGTCGCACGCCCGGTTCCTGCGGCCAGCCCGTTGTTTCGAACGTCAAGCAGCCCTTCACCATGAACAGGTTCCAGCCCTATGGCACCGTTGAGTATCCGGTGCCCGGACCCAATGGCCTACCTTCGACGTATTCCGGGCAATTCGAGTATTCGGCTACCAACCAAACTACGACGACGACAGCTGACTCTCATACCTCGGGAACGAGCACGGATATAACTGCCGGATTCAATAATTCCTTCGGTAATTGGGGTATTACGGTGGCCAACTTTAATGCTTCAATTTCGTCCGGAAGCAGCAACTCGACCACCTGGCAAAATCAAAACTCGACCCAATCGACTCAGACCCAAAATTCGACTGCAAGTTATTCGATCACCGGTCCGCAGTTGAGCGACAATTACGCAGGGCCGGCAACCTACAGCGTGTATCTCGATAACATCTACCATACTTATGCATTTTATTCTCCGCTGGAAACGAAGCCCGTGCTTGGAACGATCGCGATTAGCCCAGGCGCGAATTCGCCGAATCCGACGAACCTGGCAATCTCTACCTTGCCCTCAAGTACGGTGGTTACCTCAACCTCGCCAAGCCTCAGCACGCCGCAGGCGATCACCATTACAAATAACTCCAGTTACCCACTTACTATGGCTGGTCCGGCGGTGACATTCAGCGATCCGGGGTTCGTAATAGCAGGCACCTGGAACGGCCAGAGTTACCCGGACAATTGCTCGAATCAGCAGCTTCTGGCTTATGGATCTTCGAGCCAAAACGGCCAAAACTACTACTGTACCCTCTGGATTCAATTCGCACCCCAATACTCGGACGCGCCGAACCCGGTGACTCTCCAAAATGAAATCTGCACCAGTGCGACGGCCTGCAGCAACGGAGTTCAAGCGACGATGGTGGCCGCAGGCACGGAAAACGTGAACTCATACGAGAACATTCTCGTCACGAGTCCGATAAGTGTCCAGGGCACGGTGACAAGCATAACTCAAGGCGCAACCCTGCTTCCAACAGGTGTTTCGCAGTCTTCGCTCCAGAACACAAATCCGCTTCCATATATCTACAATTTCGGGACCATTAGTACCGCTTCTCAGACTGAGGTATTTCTCTTCACAAACAATTACAGCTCGCCCGTAGAGATCACGGCCCTTTCATCGAGCAACAGCATCTTTACCGCGAGCCCAGGCTCATCGAATGGCTGCCCGGTGGGCGGAAGCCAGGTTGCGGCGGGTGCCAGCTGCACAATCAACGTGGTATTTACACCGGCAGTAGCGGTACCATCTTTTGAGGGTGCAATCTCTGTCACGGGGTCCGTTGTCACAGGGACCATACCAGGCTGGAACAATGGTGCGGCATTCCAGCTCGCAAACGCCGGAGTTTTAGGAAGCCAGAATGTGGCTGCCATTACGCCGGGAAATCTATATCCATCATATGAGTTCTTCGAGGGTAGCTCCTGCTCCGACTACGGCGGCACCTGCGGCACCCTCACGGGGGGGAGCCCCGGAAGCATCAGTGTTACCAACAATACGTCAAGCACCGTTTCCGTTGTTGCCTCTGGGACGGCGGGCATAGCGTTCGGCGTCGACACTTGTTCGCTTAGTTCCAACCAGTCGTGCACGATCCTTTTTGGCCCCACCTACGGGAGCGCTCCAAGTTGCTCTCCAGGAACCGCCGGATCGGTGTCGCAATGTACTGCCTCCATAACAGGCGTCATAACAGTGACGGCAGGGAGCAGCTCAGCTCAATTCAATGTGAGCGAAACCGTCAACTATGTCTCCTACAATGCCCCGCCGACTGGGGTGGTTGTTGCGATCGGCATCCATGGAAAAGAGCGAAGCAAAACGGGCGACGTTTTAGCCAAGCCTGCCACCGGCACACTCACGTTGAGGGCTGTCTCTCCGTCGTCGAAGGGATACGTTGCCGCGTCGCAGCCGGAGAGCCATGAGACGGCTGACGATTCTTCTCAAGGAAGACCAATCAGGGCACTCCCAATCGGTCAGACTTCTGAAAAATCAACTCTTTCAGTAAATTTAGGCGGATTCACAAAATCGATTTCCATCCCGCCCAGTACGTCCATCAACGATGCGGCTGCAATGTTGGCGGCGCAATTGAATGCCGCCGGCTCTCCGGTAAAGGCCGTTGCCAATGGCCCGGTCATCACCCTCACCAGTATTGCGAAGGGAAAAGAATCGAATCTTCCGCTGTCGGCTTTCGTGGCTGGCGGCTATCAGGTCACCGCGTCGGGTAGCTCCCTGATAGGCGGGCAAAGTGCCGGAGATTTCACGACCTACGACAGGGGCAGTGTGCGCTACACCACGAATGGAGTAACGGCGATAGCGGAATGGGGGAGTACGAGCACGCCGGAGTCAATTGCAACTGATCTGGCGGCTTCAATCAACCATGTGGCTGGAGCCTATTGGATGGCTAAGGCAAGCGGTAGTGTGGTTGACCTGACTCCCGTCCCGGGTACCACAAACCCGGAGGCCGCTTCTCGTGGAGACATCGCAATCACAAGAAGAGCGCCGATAGAACCCACGAGCCATGACGGAGTTTCAGTTGTTGACTCCGCCGGTTTCTCGCCACCATCCTTTACCGCCTCGATGAAGAACTGAAGATCCGACAAAGGGGCAGCGCGGGAAGCAGAGCCGACTGCCCGTGTCCCAGCGTATGTGTGCACTAACCACGATCTCTGTGTCTCGCAAGCGTTCCCCGTGAGGATGAAGGAAGCGATGAATTTAACCATGACGATCACGACGATGAAGGTGAAGCAACTTTCAGCTGCTAACCCAGTCATCTCTCATTCATGCGCAGCGATGCGCGCCATGGCTGTTCTTGCTGTGGTAATTCTGTCGTCCGCGGTCGCCCGAGCGCAGGCAGATTTTGAGAAGGGTTATCAGGCGTTTCAGTCGTATCACGGCTCGGACTTCGATACGGTTAATCTGGCGAACGGAAATCTGGTTTTGAATATACCGCTGCTTTCGTATGAACAGCGTGGCGGCGTCCCGCCGGTGACGATTTCCATTCGCAGTAATTCAACAACTTTTCAATCGACGCCACCGTTAGTAAGCGGTCCCGCCGACACCAATCAGCACGAAGTGGCATCAGGCGTGATTGGGGCACCCTGGGGCCAACCCCACGTAATGATCAGCCCCGGTGGGCTTTTCTGGAAGGAAGAACGAATTGTTACATCGGCAAAGACAGCGATCGGTCCGGAGTACCTGGTTCGGTTTGTCGCCATTGACGACAGCGGCGCGACGCATTCACTGGGAGGTTCGATTGCAAACGCAACGGCTGGATATGTAGCCGGAATAAAGTACAGCGTGGACGGAAGCGGGTTGATGCTGCAACCGGGAACATCAGCCACCGGACCGGTGCTTGTAGATCGCAAAGGCAATACCGGAGGCTTGATCGACCCCAATGGAAATGCGATTGTCCCGAAAGGGACATGCGCCACGGCTCCAGGCAGCGGAGATTTCTTCAATCCAAGTCTACCCTCCTGGCAGGGCTACGCGCATGGAACTGCCTCTGCCACGCAGATCACGGATACGATCGGGAGACTAATTTCCAATCCAAGTTATCTTCCTCCATTGCAGAGCTACAGCTGTCTGGTTGATATTGACGCTTCCTATCATCCGGCCGCAGCAACACCGGATCCTGGGGTTGGGAATGGTGGCGTATGCCACATATTCCCGGCGGGTAGTCCCCTGACTTATGAGGAGTCCAACTACAACCCGGAATACTTCGCGGATTCTTATACGTTTCCAGGCGAAGATCACGTTGGAGTGCCGCTTACCTTTTGCTACGCCCAGATACCGGTCAGCGCGAGCATTCCACAAGTAAACGGAGCCAGCTTATCGAGTGAAACGATCAACGAGAAATGGTGGGCGCTGACGAGTGTTACGCTGCCGAACGGCACCTTTTGGCAATTTGGTTACGACAATTACGGCCAGGTCGAGACAGTTATCATGCCCACCGGTGGGATGGTGACTTATCAATACGCGACTCGCCTAGCGTGCGGGAATCCCCCTGGGCAGATTCCAGTCGTGGGAACACCCATCTGGCCATATTCAAACCTGCTGTCAAGCAGGATGGTGACTCAACGAAATGTCTATATCAACTCGACGGATGCGCAGCCAACGGAAATATGGACTTATAGCAATAATATTGGATCCGGATGGATGGGTGCACCGCCCGCGGGAACGGACGGCATTCTTTCGCCGGGTGGGGCAAACCAGGGAACAGTTTCAGTAACAGATCCTTTAGGTAATGTCACTACCCATACATTCTCATTGATCGGCGGATCGACGTGTGGTCCGTATGAAACGAAGACGAAGTACCATCAGGGGCAGTCAACTCCACTCAAGGAAGTGGATACGACCTATTCCAATACAGGGACGGACTACGCCAACCCGACCAACTTCTCCAACTATATTGCACTCGGTGTGTTCCCGAGTACGGTTTCAACGACACTGGCCACCAGTACATCGCCCTTGGTCAGCCAGGACACATATCTATACGACAAGTTCGGCAGTTATGAAGACTACACGGGGATAACTCACGGATTCAGCTTTGGACAAGTTCTGTCCTCTACGGAGTACGACTGGGGGGGGGCAGCGCCGCTCCGCACGACACTCCATACGAAACTCTGGCAGTCGAACTTGAACTATTATGCTGCGAATCTGATCGATTTGCCTTGTCTGGACACAGTCTATTTTGGAAGCTTCGCTGGGGTATCCCAAACCAATCCGCAGCCAAGTTGCACTCCGCCTACAGTCGCAACCAATCAGATCGCACAAACGCAATACCAGTATGACCAGCAGCCCACCTATAGCAGTTGCTCGACTGCGGCAGGTAACTCCACCTCCGTCATCCGCTGGCTCAACGGTGGAAATTCTGTGATTACTCACACCTATTATGGTTCAGCTTCGGGGACAAGGCCGGCAGCGGTGTGCGGCATGCCGCAAGCAAAGGCCGATGCAATTGGCAACATTACAGGGTTGCAATACGACTCGACGGGCCTCTATCTGAAAAAGATCACTTACCCCGACCAATCATTTGAGATGCCTGACTACGACGGCAATACCGGCCTCTTGCTCTCGAACATCGACGTGAACAGTCAGCAGACAAGCTACGCGTACGATTCGATGCGGAGACTGACCGGTGTCAACTATCCCGACGGCGGGACGGAGGGGCTCTCCTACGTTGACACAATTGGCAGCCTTTCCGTGACATTTTCGAAGTCGATCACGGCCTCGACATTCCTGGAAAAGACCGCGCTTGCCGATGGGCTCGGGCGTCTTACGCAGACGCAGCTCACCTCCGACCCCAACGGAACTGACTATGTCGACACCACATATGACGCGCTGGGAAGAGTTGCGAGTGTATCGAATCCTTATCGGAGCAAGAGCGAGGTGACGTATGGCGTTACTACGTACACATATGACTCGCTAAGTCGAAAGGTAATTGTCACAGCCCCGGACTCAACAAAGAAACAAGCGTGCTTTAACGGAATTGCCACTGCGGGTCAGTCAAATTGCAATCGGAATCAGTTGGGAAACATCGGTGCATGGGAAGACGATGCCGACGAAAATGGGAACGATTGGCAGCGCACCCAGAATGCCATTGGGCAAATGACCCATGTGTTCGAACCAAGTGGAACGACCGCAGGGCCGGCCATGGAGACGGATTACTACTACGACATGCTCAACAACCTGCTCAGCGTTAATCAATGGGGCGGATCTTACGGCGCATCGGGAGCAAGAGCGGCAAGGACATTTGCCTACGATAGCCTGTCGCGATTACTAACATCTTCCAATCCCGAGACGGGCAGTCAGACATATAACTATCAACCGAACGGCCCTCTGTGCGCCGGGGATGTTTCATTGCCGTGCAGCAGGACCGATGCCCGGGGCGTAACAACTAACTATAAATACGACATCATGAACAGGCTTTTCTGCAAGAGTTATTCAGGCGATGCCAGCGGTACGCCATCATCCGGGTATCAATACGGCTCACCTACTTTGGTAGGATTTGTGGGACGTCTGGTGAATGCATGGACGCAGAGCGCTTCTTCCGGAGCGTGCCCGACGACACCGCCAGCTGGATTCTTAAGCAAGCGATCGATTGTCTCCTACGACGCGATGGGCCGAGTTACCGCCGAGCAACAGTACACTCCTGCAAACATAGCAAGCGGAACGCCATACTCACCGCAATACAGTTATGATTTGGCGGGCAATTTAGCCTATTCCACGGATGGGGTAACCCCAGTTGTGCAAACTGCGTCCGTGCAGCTTCCTTCCTGCTCGGTGCCTGCGCCATCCTGGCTATCGCCGACCATGCTGAGCTTTGCTAACTGTTATGACGGCGCAGGGAGGCTGCAGACGCTAGCCGGCAATTGGGCAATCGCGGGTACATCGCAATCGCTCTTTTCCGCGCCGCCCTCTTTGACGACACCGTCTTATGCCGGGTTCGGTGGGTTGATGAATGCCACTTTCGGCAATAATAGCGCCGTTGCACTGAACCGGACTTATGACAACCGTCTACGGATCACCAGCGAGTGGGATACAGGAAGCATTCTTGCAAACGGTACGAGCGGTTCGGCCACCTTAACTATCACCGGATCGGAACAGAGTAAATAGCCGAATCCTTCGGGATCTGCCCGGCATATGCGGCTGGGTCGATAAACGTTCATCGAGCGAAGTGAAGACCAGTTGAGGTCCCATCGGAGTACTTCAAGACCGTGGGAGTGGGTGACATGAAAAGAGAGAGGTTCGTGGTCCGCATTGTCCGGCGTTCGATCAACGTATGCGTATGCGTCCTCTTGCTCGGAATCATGGCCGCGGCGGCCGTCGGGCAGACCACGAACTATAGCATTCCAGTCGGTCCGGGCACTCTCACGTACCAGCAAATTCTTCAAAGTTCCAGCAGCTGTCCGATTGGGCCGTCGGATGGTGGGCCGCCGCCCATGGGAACAGCAACCGTCTATCTGTTTTCCGGTTTCACCTACACCGCGCCCGGTGTGAATCAGTCATTCAGCTCGACAGCGACCTACATTTCGTCCCCCGGTGGAAGCTATGGTTGCCCGGCGAATGGCTTCAGCGGTCCCAATACGTTTCCCCTGGATGGTTCCAACTATGTCATCACGGTGACCGTTGAGTTCAATACTGCCGGGACAGCGAGCATTGTCTTTGCGCCAACGTTGACTGTGGCTACGTCTGGCACTCCGTCTGCATACGGTTCGCCGGTGACGTTTACAGCTACCATATCCAGCGGACCGACAGGGACTCTGACGTTCTACGACAGCGGTACATCGATAGGGACAGGCACCATCAGCGGCACCACGGCCACCTTCACCACCAGTAGTCTGGCGGTGGGCACACACAGTATCACCGCCGGTTGGGCGGGGAATAGCAGCTACAGCGCCGTCACCTCCAGCGCGATCAGTCAGGTAGTCGTGAAGGCCACGCCGACGATTACCTGGGCGACACCCAGCCCGATCACCTACGGAACTGCGCTGAGCGCCACGCAGCTTGATGCGACAGCGAGCGTGGCCGGCACGTCTGTTTATAGCCCGGTGTCTGGCAGCGTGCTTGCGGGCGGATCGCAGACGTTGACGGTGACATTCACGCCGACCAATACGACGGACTACAACACGGCCTCGGCGACTGTAACTTTGACGGTCAATCCGGCAACGCCGACCATCCATGTGGCTACGTCGGGAACGCCGTCCACCTACGGCGGCTCGGTAACATTCACTGCGACCGTGTCGAGCGGTCCCACGGGGACAGTGACGTTCTACGACAGCGGTACATCGATTGGGACGGGCACCATCAGCGGGACCACGGCTACATTCTCCATCAGCAGCCTGGTCGCGGGCACACACAGCATCACCGCCGGTTGGGCGGGAAACAGCAACTACAGTGCGGTCACTTCCAGTGCCATCACACAAGTCGTAAACAAGGTGACCCCGACAATCAGTGTGACAACTTCGGGGACACCGTCAACCTATGGCGGCTCGGTAACTTTCACGGCGACCGTTTCGACCGGTCCCACTGGGACGGTGACGTTCTACGACAGCGGCGCATCGATTGGGACGGGCACCATCAGCGGCACTACGGCGACGTTCACCACCAGCAGCCTGGCCGCGGGCACACACAGCATCACGGCTGGTCTCGCGACCAGCACGGACTACAACGCCGTCACATCCAGCGCCATCTCGCAAGTGGTTAACCGGGCGACGCAGACAATCACATTCACGCAGCCGACAACTCCAGAAACTTACGGCGTGTCTCCCATCGCTTTGTCGGGGACGGCCAGTTCCGGTTTGGCGGTCACTTTTTCAGTCTTGTCCGGTCCGGCCACGGTGAGCGGCAGCACGCTCACGATTACCGGCGTGGGCAGCGTGAATGTGGCGGCGAATCAGGCGGGCAACACCAACTATTCGGCCGCAACACAGGTGACGAAGATCGTCGTGGTGAATGCGGCCAGACTTACGGTGACCGCCAACAATGCCAGCCGCATCTACGGTGCCGCCAATCCCACTTTTACTTACTCCATCGCTGGGTTCGTCGACGGGGATTCGGCCGCGACGTCCGTCACAGGCGCTGCCAGTTTGACGACGACGGCAACCACATCGTCCGCGGCCGGGAACTATACCATAACGACGGCTATCGGAACGCTTGCAGCCACCAACTACACGTTCACTCTTGTGAATGGGACGCTGACCGTTACTACTTCCAATACAGGCGCGTTCACGCTTACCACGCCGACGGGCAACGCGGGCGTCTTTGTGGGCACCAGCAACACCTGGCAGGTTACGAGTGCAGTATCCGGAGGCTTTTCTGCTCCAGTGACTTTTACCGCCGTACCCAGCACCCTGCCTCCGGGCGTAGCTGCGAACTTTACCCCGCTTGCCGCTCCGGGCTCCGGAACGTCGACGATTACTTTCAACGCCTCCGGCGCCTCAACCGCGGATGGCGCCAGTACGAGCAACCCGTATACCGTGACGATTACCGGGACCGGCGGGGGAGTTACGGAGACGGCCACCGTAACGCTTTACGTTTATAACTTCGCCCTCTCCGCTTCGCCAGCTTCGACAACCGTGGTGGTGGGCAACAGCGGCACTTCCGTCATTGCAGACACCATGACTACCGGCACCTTGGACGGGGCTGTGGCCTTTACTGCGGCCGGAATGCCGACCGGCGTCGGGGTGAGTTTTTCGCCCTCAGCTTCTGCCGCTCCGAACGGGTCGGCCACCATGACCATGGCTGTGGCCTCAACCACATCTGCCGGCACTTACCCGATCACGGTGACGGGAACCGCCGGAGGCACGACGCGCTCAGCCATCGTATCGCTAACCGTCTCGACCACCAAAACGCCTACGCTGAGCATCGCGCCACTCTCGGCATCAACCTATGGAAACCCAGTGACCTTTACCGCAACCATCGCCGGAGGTCCGTCGTCGGGTAGCATAACGTTCTACTGCAACGGCATTTCGATTGGCACTGGGAGCATCAGCGGCACCACCGCAACCTTGACGACAAGCGCGTTGCCGGGCGGCACAAACTTGATTACCGCCGGCTTCGCCGGCAATTCGGGTTATAACCCTGCCACGTCGCCGGCCATCACTCAGACGGTGGCCAAAGCCACTCCCACCATCGCCTGGACGACCCAAAACGTGCCCTATGGCATGGCGCTCAATTCTCTGCCACTCACTGCGCTCTTAAGCGGCCAACCCGTCGCCGGCACATTCACCTTCCCCGGAACCTCGGAGACTGTACTCACCACGCTCGGTGCACAATACTTACCGGTGAATTTCACGCCGGCTGAGACGGGAAACTATAACTCAGCCACGGGTACCATTGCGTTCACGGTCATCAAGGCCACTCCAGTCATCATCTGGGGTACACCCGCGCCCATTTCCTATGGCACGGCGCTCAGCACAACAACCCAGTTGAACGCTCAAGCGGTTGGAGGTATTGCGGGCTCGTTTGCCTTTACCGCAGCCTTGGGAACGGTTTCAGAGGGAGCGGCAGCCTCGGGTACAGTGCTCGCGGCCGGCCCGCAAATTATAACGGCTACCTTCACGCCTGCCAACACCACCGACTACAACAGCGCCACGGCCTCGGTAGTTCTAAACGTCACCAAGGCCGCACCGACCATTACTTGGGCCACGCCCGCCAACATTACCGATAGTACGGCGCTGTCTGCCACTCAACTCGACGCAACCGCCTCTGTAGGCGGCACGTTTGCATACTCTCCAGCCGCGGGCACCACCCTGACGGCCGGAGATCGTCTTCTCACTGCAACCTTCACTCCCACGAGCACCGCCAATTACGAAACCGTTACGGCCACAGTCTCCATCACTGTGACTGGAAGCACGTACGACACCGGCACCGTCACGCTCACCGTGGGCGGAGTCACCGCAGCCACAGCAACCTACGTTCTGGGAGACACGCCGAGCAGCGTCGCAGAGAAGCTTGCCGCCAACCCCTCCTCCGGGTCTCTCGTCACCGTCACGGCCGTCGACGATACCGTCAATGTTGTCGCCACTTCCCGCGGCGCGGCCTCCGACTTCAATTACACGCTCTCCGGGGTCACCAACAATCCGACTCTCTTTTCCAAGCCATCCTTCGCCTATCCCACCGTCAGCGGCACTCTCGACGGCGGCGCCAGCGCCGACACTACCACTACTCCCATCTACACTTTCTGCACCGCAGGATCAACTAGCCCCAACTGCACATTATCCGGTGCCGGCTATGACCCCGCTGGGAATCTGCTCAAATACTCCGACAACGTGATGGGCGCATGGAACTTCACGTACGACACGCTCAATCGGCTTGCCGGAGCCTCTGACATCGCTCCCGCATCCGGAGCAATTACCGGAGTCAGCTCCGATTACTGCTGGACCTACGACGCCTTCGGCAATCGCACCACGCAGGCCGGCTCCACGTCGGCCTTCACCAATTCGTTAGGTTCGCCCTGCGCTACCGGCGGAACACTCACCAACAACTGGGCAACCTACAACACCAATAACCAGATCACTGGCACGCCGCAGGCCGCAGGCGGACCCACCTACGACCCCTCCGGCGCGGGATACATCCTCAACGACGGCGTCAACCAGTATCTCTACGACGCCGAGGGCCGCATCTGCGCCGTGGCCGCCACGCCCGTCGCGGGTATCACCAGCTACACCGGCTACCTCTACGACGCCGAAGGCACCCGCATTGCCAAGGGCACCATCAACGCGTGGAGCTGCGACCCCACCAAGAACGGATTCACGACCACGAACGATTACGTGCTCGGCCTGGGCGGCGAGCAGCTAACCGAGATGGGCGTCAACACCAACACCGGTGGCACCAGCAACACGCTCACCTGGCAGCACGCCAACGTCTGGGCCGGCGGCAAGCTGCTCGGCACCTACGACAAAGACGGCCTGCACTTCTACTTCGACGACCCGCTCGGCACCCGCCGCGCCCAGACCGACTTCGCCGGCGCCCCCGAGCAAACCTGCACAAGCCTGCCCTACGGCGACGATCTGAACTGCTCCGGTGGAAACCTGCAGGCCCCCACTGAACACCACTTCACGGGCAAAGAGCGGGATGTGGAGTCAGGCAACGACTACTTCGGGGCGCGCTACTACAGCAGCGCGATGGGACGGTTCATGTCGCCGGATTGGAGCGCGAAGGAAGAGCCGGTACCGTATGCAAAACTCGATAATCCGCAAACGTTGAACTTGTACGATTATGTCGGCGGCAATCCGATGAACGGTGTTGACGCGGATGGGCATCAATGCCGGACCTGTCACACCAGCATGAATCCGGGCGCAACCCAACCGACACAACCCACAATCATTGTGGATTCGTTCTCGCCGCCGAAGGAAGTCACCATGGCGGGCAAGAAGTTCATTGTTCAGGCTGGCGTTGTATACCCCGTACCGGGGGAGCATTATACCCAAAGACAGCGGAACTGGATGGGCGGATGTCCCCTGAGTTCATGTCACACGTTTAACGGAAACTTCCCGCCGTTGAAGCCCTTGTACATGACAAGCGTCTCGACAATGCTCCCTTCCATGCTCTTGATTCCACTTGGAGCCATGAGAATCCCGCACGTCGAAGATACAGCTCTGCTGAAGGGGCACCTCACGGAGGCTATCGAGCGTTTCGATCGAGAGGGGTTCACACCTGCACAAGAGCGCGCGATCATCAACAATCCGTCTCTTGCCGATGCTTATCGAGGCGATCAGATCGACACATTCTTCAAGCAACTCGTTAGAGCCGATCCAAACCTTCAGCATCTCACCGTGACACCGCGCTATAAGTTTGGTCCTGACGTTTACAATCCAAATGGCGAAGGATGGTGGGACGTCACAACCTCTTCCGAATGGGCTAAAGGCGGGCATCAGGCCAAGTACAGCCAAGGTTTTGGAGTGGGGACGCCCCTGTTAACGAAATGACAACTGACAAAGTGTTGATATCCGAAATCTGGAGGCGGCTTTCCCGCAGCGGGAATCTCGACGGGCTGCCTTTGGGCACCCGCGGCGGTCGGATTGATCTGCGCAACCTAGTCTTACCGGATCCCGAGGTTTCGCGCGTGTTCAGGTTCGCGGGCACCCCGGTCACAGAGCTCAAGAAGCTAGCCGAGTTTCGAAACGTTGAGTGGATGAACATCGATTTCACCGGGAGCGAGCTCAGATCAATGCGATTCTTTGACGCCAAAATCCGGAACTGTCTCTTCGACAACTGCCAGATGCAAGACCTTCGCATCTGGTCGACGGTCATTGATGAATCGAGCCTCAAGGCCACCAACTTAAAAGATTCCTCCCTAGGAGCGGTGCAAAACGGAAGGCGCAACACCTTTTCGGGGGTTGACTTCTCAGGCGCCGATTTGCGTGGCGCGGGCTTCAACGCTGCCTCTTTTGAACGGTGTCTCTTTAGGAACACGAGGCTGGTCAAGATAGATTTTCAATCCAGTACCTTTAAGGACTGCCAATTCGAGGGCGAGCTTCGCGATGTAATATTTTCTCGCAGAGGATTCAAGGGGGAAGCCCTCCCGCAGAACGAAATGATCAACGTGGATTTTACTCGCGCTAAATTCTGGGCTGTCCAGTTTCGCGATTTGAAGTTGGACCGCGTTACGCTCCCACAGGACGATGAACACATACTCATCACGAACTTTGTGCCAACCTTGAATAGAGTATTGGAAGTCTTGAAACAACATGGGGACAAAACAGCGAGGAAACTCGCTGCGTTTATAGGAATCGATCTAAAGTGGGCCGCTCCCGACCAAGTGCAAGGGGTTATGAATATTCGGGATCTAGCTGAGGTTGTCGGAGACGAAGGCGTCGCGCGCTTTATAGCAGTTCTCGATCAGGTGGAGATGGGCGGCCGGGTGCTCCACCCTTAACCCGCCGATCAGATGAGGGTGCCCCACCCTTTCGCTTTTTTCTGGCGAAGGATGGGAGACCACAAGCCTCCTGCTGTGAGTCTCCGGTATAAACTTCTTCCACCAAGCCCACGGTGCTTGTGCTCTGCCACTACAGCCAGGTCGGGGCAGGATCATGCTTCGGGTCAATTCCGCGGATTGGCGCGGCTCCCAGG
>Ga0210388_10002694_pt1 | contig 13802 bp, 12 predicted proteins | sample IncBWC19OmetaG_FD_155485 | JGI IMG/M metagenome (GOLD analysis project Ga0210388, IMG submission 155485) | Forest soil microbial communities from Barre Woods Harvard Forest LTER site, Petersham, Massachusetts, United States - Inc-BW-C-19-O ...
TTGACGGCGTATTCCTTGATCAGCTGGCGGGCCTCGCGTACGCCCATCTTGCCCTTGTGCGGATCGATGCTGGCGAATGCGACCATGATGTCGCTGTTTTCGCGCGCCGCATCGCACACCTCTGAGTTCGGAATGCGCTTCGCGCCGAGCTCATGCTCCGAGTCCACGGTGAACATCACCAGGCCGATCTTGAGTTCGCGGTAGTAGGCGACGGTTTCGGCGATGGTGGGACGCTTGCCGGCCTTGAAGTATCTCGATGCCGCATCCTCGAATTCCTGCCAAACCTCGTCCGCCGGCTGCCGGCAGGACACCTCCGCGTGCGTGTGAACGTCGATCGCAATCAAATCATTGACCTTCATTTCGCTTCCTAGGCTGCGGGCTGCTCGCCGTCGGGCAGCGCTGGGTGTGGCCTCGCCGCAATCCTGAGCGGCTCCGTCAAGGGCAGTTGCGCGAGGCGATGCAGCAAGTCGAGCAGGTGCAACCGCTCCTCCACCCCGATTTGCGCGATGACGCGCGCCTCATGTTGCGATTGCAGTTCCGCGGCACGCTCCAGCAATGCCCGGCCGCGCGCGGTGAGATGCAGCGAGTAACTGCGAGCGTCGGACTCGGATTTGCGGCGCCGAATCAGCGCGCGGCCCTCAAGATCGGCAATGGTTGCGACAAAATTGGCTTTTTGAATTCCGAGCGCCTCGGACACGCAGGACTGGCTGGTGCCCGGGTTTTGATCGATCAAGAGCAGCACCGTGAACTGCACCGGCCGTAGCATCAGTGGCGCGAGCACTTGACTCAAATCCGCGAAAATGACGGACTGTGCCCGGCGCAGCGCGTAGCCGACATAGCCGGCAAGTGGTGTCATTTTCAAGTCGCCGCCTCCCTTTTTGGGGTCGCATCGGGTCGCTTGCCCGTTTTCCGGCAATTTTGCCCGACGGAGCGAAAAAAACTCGACGAAGAGCGACATGGGATTGGCTGCATCGAGCAGCGAACACCGGACCTCAGGCCCGACTTGGCATATATCGTGCTTTGCGCTGGGGGACTAGTTGCACACGATAATTATTTGGTATAACTATCTGCAGGGCTGGAACTCATAAATAAGGTTTATTCCTGTCGGCTAGGGCGAGTCCGCGACGGGGGGGAGTAATTCAATGGCCCATATCGAGTCGTTTTCGACGGCTGGCCTCGACCCACGCCATAAGCTCACGTTCTGGAATGACCGGGCGAGCGAGAGTTTCTCTCCGCTGGTATCCGAGCCCGAGGATATACGGGTATTCAACGGCTCCATCGTGCGGGGTTCGCTCGGCGATTTGAGCGTCGCCGAAGTGTATTCCGATGCGCAGATCGTGCGGCATTCGCGCTCGCATGTGGCGCGCACCAAGAATGCGTTGTTCTTTCTGCAGCTGCAATTGGAGGGCGAAAGCATCAGTCGACAGGACGGGCGCGAGTCGTTCCTGCAAGCGGGCGATTTTAATCTGTGCGACAGCACGCGCCGCTACGATATCGTCTTCACCGGCGCGAACCGCATGTTGGTGCTCGGCATTCCGAACACCGTCCTGCGTCGTCAGGTGGGGTGTCCCGAGAGCCTCGCCGCCATCTCGATGCCGGGCGGGCGCGGCGCCAGCGGCTTATTGTCGCAGCTGCTGCGCAGGTACTGGCGCGAATACCATCAGGGGCTCGATGAGCAAACCTGTGCGCGCGTCGCGGTTGCGATCCTCGACCTCATCGGCGCCGCCTACGCGGAACTTCCGCAGACCCTCGCCGATCGATCCTCCCTGGGCACGGCACATCGAATCCGCATCATCAATTACATTGAGGCGCACTTAAGCGATCCTGATTTGACGCCGACCCGTATCGCCGAGGCTTGCAAGATGACCACGCGCTACTTGCATCACCTGTTTTCGGATCACGACGAGACCGTGGCGCGATATATTCTGCGGCGGCGGCTGGAGGCGTGCTCACGCGCGCTGCAATCAACCGCGCAACGAGGCCGCACCGTGACCGCCATTGCGTTCGACTATGGATTCAATAGTCCGACTCACTTCGGTCGCGTATTTCGCGCGAAATACAACGCGACGCCGCGCGAATATCGCCGCGACAACGGCAGCGCACGCTAACGCCGCCCACCTGCGTCCTTGTCCTGATTGGCACGGTGAATGATATAGGCGCGGATGCTCTGCAAATCCTGCGGCGTGATCTCGGTCTTGAACGCCACCATGCCGCGGTCCGCGAGGCTGCCTTGACGAACGACCAAATCCAGCGCCGCCGCATCCTTGATGTAAGTCGAATAGCGCAGGTCCGGCAGTACCCCCGATCCGGTCGCGGCATCGCCGTGACAGGTTGAACAGTAAGTGTGATAGAGCGCCTTGCCGGCATCGACGGTGGCCGCAGGCGCATTGTCGGGCGGCGGGTCGAGAACCGCGGGGGCCGCGGCCGGCAGCGGCGGCAACGTCTGGGTTGCACCCAACTTGAACACCAGCACGCGCGGCAGGTTCGAGGCAATGTGCGAAACCAGCGCCAGCTCGCCCGCAGCCAGTCCAAAGGCGCCACCCCAGCCGACTTCTACTGCAACGTATTGTTCGCCGTCGACCTCATAGGATATGGGTCCGGCGAGTACGCCGGCCTGTGTTTCGGCGGACCACAGGCGCTCGCCGCTGTCGGCTCGATAGGCGACGAATTCGCCCATTCCCGTGCCTTGGAAAACGAGGTTGCCCGCGGTCGACACGACGCCGCCGTTCCACGGATGGCCGAGTTCAACCCGCCAGACCTCTTTGCGTGCGACCGGATCCCAGGCCGCGAGATGGCCCTTCAGACCGGCCTCGATCGCAAGTTTGATCTTGGTATCCTGCGGCAGACTGCCGGATGTGAATTCATCCCCGGTATTCCACCCCAGTTCGCGCTGCGGCGAATTGCGCTCCGGGGAAAATGGGAACGCCGCCTCCGTGACCGGTAGGTACACCAGCTTGGTTGTGGGGCTGAACGACATCGGCTGCCAGCTGTGCGCGCCGCCGGGGCCGGGCATGGACACAAAGAGCTTGCCGCTCTCGCCATAGCGGGCCAGGTGAACTTCGATGGGGCGCCCGGTTTTCGCATCAACCCCCTTGGCCCAGGTGGTGGTGGCATATGCGTCGGCGGATATCAGCTGCCCGGTTGCGCGGTCCAGCACATAGAAAAATCCATTCTTGGGCGCCTGCATGAGAACCGCTCGATTCGCGCTGCCGATCTTGAGATCCGCGAGTATCATCGGTGAGCAGGCATCGAAGTCCCACTCATCGCCTGGCGTGGTTTGATAGTGCCACACGTACTGTCCGCTATCGGCCTGCAACGCCACGATCGACGACAAATACAATGCATCGCCACGCATCTTGCCGCGGTTCCACATGCCATTGCCGACGCCGATGTAGACGAGGTTCAACTGCGGGTCGTACACGATCGAGTCCCATACCGGGCCGCCGCCGCCGAGTTTCCACCACTCGCCGCTCCAGGTTTTTGCCGCGCTTTGCAAGGCGGGACTTTCGAACGGCTTCGACGGATCTCCCGGAACCGTGAAAAACCGCCACACTTGTTTGCCATCGTTGGCATCGTAGGCGGTGACGTAGCCGCGCACCCCCATCTCGCCGCCGCCGTTGCCGATAAGCACCATGCCCTTGACGATGCGCGGCGCTCCCGTGATGGTATAGCGCCCGCCATCGGGGACGGTCTTGACCTCCCACACGGGCTTGCCGGATGCAGCGTCCAGCGCAATCAGCCGCCCGTCGAGCGTTCCCAGGTAGAGGCGGCCGCGCCACGCCGCGACGCCGCGATTCACGACATCGCAGCAGGCATTGATGCCTGCCTGGCCCGGGACCTTGGGATCATAAGTCCACAGGGGCGCGCCGGTCTTGGCATCCAGCGCGAACACCTTGCTCCACGCGCTGGTCACGTACATGACGCCATCGATGACCAACGGCGTCGATTCCTGGCCGCGGTGCGCGGTATCCAGATCGAAGAACCAGGCAAGCCCCAATTGCTTGACCGTATCGACGTTGATTTTCTGCAAGGGGCTGAATCGCTGTTCATCTAGCGTGCGCCCTGGGCTCATCCAGTTCCCGGGGTCGCCGTTCGCCCCGAGCAGGCGCGCATCGTCCACCGCGGCCGCTGGTCTCGGGCTCGGCGGGGACTTTGCGGCGGGGGGCGGCGGCTGATTGCACGCCGCAAGCGCGACACTCATGGCGGCCAAAGCGTAAAGCCGGCGTGTCATGTGGTTAAGAGAGTAGCATTCAAAAAAGGTTCTCCGCGTCTTTGTACCAGCATACATGCCGAATGAGGCGCCACTGCCTGCGTGGCTACTCGACGGATAAAGAGCTTCGAATCGATCCAGAGCGAACGCCCGTCAGTGGCGCAAGAGGCTAGCATAGAGGTCGGATTTCATCGGAGGAGATGCGATGCGCGCCTATGAACTCGTCGCCGGAAGCCAATCGATCGATGACCTGCGTCGCTGCGATCGCCCCGAGCCCAAACCTCTGCCGACGCAAATCCTGGTTCGCGTGCGGGCGGCGTCGCTCAATTACCGCGACCTGATGATCGCGCGCGGCCATTACGGCGGTCCGCTTGGCACAAACGTCATTCCACTGTCCGATGGCGCGGGCGAGGTCGTCGCGGTCGGCTCGGCGGTCAGCCGTTTTCGCGTCGGCGAGCGCGTCGCCGGTACGTTTTTCCGCAATTGGATCGACGGTGCGCCGCCTCACGAGGCCCTGGTGTCGCTCGGCGCACCACCCGCCGACGGCGTGCTCGCCGAATATGCGGTGTTCGCGGAACAGGATGCAGTAGCCGTTCCGGCGCATTTGTCGGTGCAGGCTGCCGCCACGCTGCCCTGTGCCGCGGTGACGGCGTGGCGGTCGCTGATCGACCTGGGCCGGCTGGCGCCGGGAGAAACGGTTCTGCTGATCGGTACCGGCGGCGTCTCCATATTTGCGCTGCAATTCGCGAAGCTTGCCGGAGCGCGTGTGCTCATCCTCTCATCGAGCGATGAGAAGCTGGCTCGCGCACGCGCGCTTGGAGCCGACGAGTGCATCAATTACCGGACCAACCCCGAGTGGGAGCGTGAAGTTTTGAAGCTAACTTCGGGCCGCGGCGTCGACCATGTGCTCGAGGTCGGTGGCGCCGACACGTTGAGCCGCTCGATCGCCTCGGTGGCGGTCGGCGGGCGAATTGCCTTGATCGGCGTGCTTACCGGCATCGGCGCCGCTGGCAGTCCCTACGGGTTGCTGCGCAAGCAAGCCAGCTTGCACGGCGTTTTCGTCGGCTCGCGCGGACATTTTGAACGCATGAACGCGGCGATCGCGGCAAATCGCCTCGAGCCGATCGTCGATCGCACATTCAGCTTCGACGAGGCCGCCGCGGCGTATCGTCATCTCGAGAGCGGCAAGCACTTCAGCAAAGTGGTGCTGAGCATTTGAGCACCGAACCAAAAGTACGGGATGCAGTTTATTCGCTGCTGCGCGAATTCGGGTTGACGACGCTATTCGGCAATCCCGGATCCACCGAACTGCCGATGTACCGTGAATTTCCCGGCGACTTCCGTTACGTGCTCGGCCTGCAGGAATCGGTGGTGGTGGCGATGGCTGATGGCTTCGCTCAAGCGCGTCGCGACGCCGCGCTCGTCAATTTGCACTCCGCCATCGGTGTCGGTCATGCCATGGGCAGCATCTTCACGGCCTATCGAAACCAAACGCCGCTGGTGATTACCGCGGGCCAGCAGGCGCGCTCCCTGCTGACTCTCGAACCCTTTCTCTTTTCCGAACAGGCGGCGCAGCTGCCGAAGCCGTACGTCAAATGGAGCAGCGAGCCGGCCCTGGCTGCCGATGTGCCCGCAGCCATCGCGCGCGCTTACTTCATCGCCATGCAAGCGCCGCGCGGCCCGACCTTCGTATCGATTCCCGTCGATGACTGGGATCGACCTGGTCCGCAAGTCGCGCCGCGAACCGTCAGCCGCCGCACTGCGGGCGATCCGCAGCTTCTTGCCGGCGTCGCGGCCGCGTTAGGCGCCGCCCGCCGACCCGTCATCGTGGTCGGCGCGTCCGTGGCGCGCGACGATGCCTGGGATGAGACGATTGCGCTCGCCGAGGAGCATCAAGCCTCCGTGTGGGTAAGCCCGATGTCGGCACGCAATAGCTTTCCCGAGCGGCATCCGTTGTTCGCCGGCTTCCTGCCCGCCGATCGTGCCGCGATCGTCGCCCGCCTGAACGGTGCCGATTTGATACTGGTGCTCGGCGCGCCGGTCTTTACTTATCACGTCGAAGGCAGCGGGCCTCACACTCCAAGCGGCGCCCGCTTGGTACAGCTGACCGACGATCCAGGCGCTGCTGCGTGGTGCCCCACGGGCACTTCCATCGTCACGAATTTGAAACTCGGGATTGCGGCGTTGCTGGGCTCTGCACCGGCGGTCCCACGCACGCCGGCGCCAACGCCGCCGCGCGCTCCGCGGCTGGCCGCGGATTTGTTGACCGATGCTTACCTCATGCAACAGATCGCCGCGCTACGCCCGGCAAACAGCATCGTCGTCGAGGAAGCGCCCAGCAGCCGTGGCGTCATGCACGATTACTTACCCATGCTCGAACCAGATACCTTCCACACCTGCGCGAGCGGCGGATTGGGCCATGGTCTTCCCGCCGCCGTTGGCGTCGCCATGGCGCGGCCCAGCGCCAAGGTTATCGCGCTCCTCGGCGACGGCTCCGCCATGTATTCGATTCAAGGGCTCTGGACCGCGGCGGAGCTCGCACTGCCCGTGGCCTTCATCATCGTCAAAAACTCAAGCTACCGTGCTCTCGAGGATTTCGGCCGGCACTTCGGTATCTCTGCCCTTCCCGGCCTCAGGCTGCCGCATCTCGATTTCTGCGCGCTCGCGCAAAGTCAGGGAGTGCATGCCAAGCGGGTCGAACGCTGCCAGGATCTCGATGCCGCACTTGGTGAGGTATTTGCGGCCCGCGTACCCATGCTGCTCGAAGTCCTGGTGAAATAAACCTGCCTTTCAGTCCGCGACGCCAGGCGCGCTCGCCATCGGCAGCACGCGCCTAAGGTCGCGCCGCGGATCCCACGTCGACCAGTATTTTCAGGCCCTCCTGGCGTCGCAGCCTCTCGAAGCCGCGCTCGACGACATCCTCGAGGGGAATCGTTTCAACCCAGCCATCCAGCGGGTAGCTCCCCGCCGCCATCGCGGCGATGACGCTCGGGAACGCGTGGGCCGATAACGCAACTCCTGTGAGCTTGACCTCGGGCATCAGTAAGTCGAAGGGTGGCACCACAACAGGGACGTGGTGGATCGCCACGACCACCGCCGTACCATCGACGCGCGTGCCATGTAGCATGGCGTGAAATGAGGCCGGCACGCCGGCCGCGTCCACTGATGCATGCGCGCCGCGGCCGCCGGTCAAGTCGCGAATCGCGGCGATGGGATCGCAGGCGGTCGGATCGAGCACAACGCGCACACCGAGCCGCGCCAGCACCACACGGCGCTGCGGTGATGGATCCACGGCGATGACCTCGATACCCCGCTTCTGCAGCGTGAGGCACACGCCGATTCCGATCGGGCCCGCACCGTGAATTGCGGCGGTCTGGCCGGCCTCGAGCCCGCAGCGGTTCGCCGTGTGCCATGCGATCGCGAGCGGCTCGATGAGCGCGCCTTGCAGGGGCGTAACACCGCGCGGCAGGCGGTGCGCCATCGAACGGCGCACGACCGTGTACTCGGCCAGCCCACCATTGCGGTTATAGCCGTGGATCGCGAGTGCCGGGCAATGATTGTATTGGCCGATGGCGCACCAGAGGCAAGCGCCGCAGGTTTCCGAGGGTTCGACTGCGACCAGATCGCCCGGCGCAAGATCGGCAACCGCGGCGCCACAGGCCACCACTTCGCCGCAAAGCTCATGGCCTAGAATTACGGGGTTCTTGACACCGGTCAGCGGGTGCGGCGTGAGACGCGTTGTTATCGGTCCGTCGTAGTATTCGTGCAGATCGCTGCCGCAAATCCCGTTATAGAGCACTCGCAGCTTGACATCGCCCGCACCCGGCTCCGGTTCGGGGACCGATTCCAGTCGCAAATCGCGGCGACCGTGATAAACCGCGGCGCGCATCATTGACGGGCGCAAATCCTAGGACCGCGCTTTCTTCGGAGGTTTCGACTTGCCGGAGCCATTGAGGGCGGCGGCTTGGCGAACCAGCGTCTTGAAGGAGGACTCGTCAACTTCTTCTCCTTCATGGATGTCGATCGCGCGGCGCACGTTTCCGTCGAGGCTCGAGTTGAAGAGACGCGCCGGATCCTTGAGCGACGCGCCCTTGGCGAAGGTAAGCTTCACGACCTTTTTGTAGGATTCCCCGGTGCAAATGATGCCGTCGTGCGACCACACCGGCGTGCCCATCCACTTCCACTCCTCGATGACGTCCGGGACTGCTTCTTTGATGAGCTCGCGCATTCTGCCGAGGGTTGCGCCACGCCAGTCCCCGAGTTCGGCGATTCTTTTCGAGATGAGCTCGGATGCCGACTGGCCTTGGCTCGCGCCTGACTTTTTCATGTCTCGTCCTCGAAGACTTCAGAGCAACGTTACGGCGGGCGTATGTGCGCGGCAATAGCCAATCGTAATGAATTTCTCATGAAAGCACACTTGTTCATCCGCGCTAGCTCGGCGAATCGTACTCATCGTGGCGGTGCCACCAGACGCCCGTCTCGTTGCGCCCCTTGGGGGCGCGGTCGAGCCACTGGTACGCGCCCCAGAGTCCGTCGAGTCCGCGCGCATAGGTGGAATAGGCGTGGTACAGGACGCCGTCTTCGCGTACGAAAGCGCTCATGCCCGGCCGGTCGCGCCTGAAGGTGGGCGCGTCGACCCCGCACACGGCCGCGAACTGGGCCTCCGCCCCCTTGCCGCCCTCCTCGTTCGCGCGCGGCTGCGAATCCGGTTCGCGGTGGAAGTTGTATTCGATGCCCTCGCGCGCTTGCTCCTTGGTGTAGGAGACCGAAAAATCGAAATTAAAGTCGCTGCCTTGCGATGACGCCCAAGGGAAGTTCCAGCCCATGCGCCGTTTGTAGGCCTGCAGCTTCGCCAGCGGCGCCCGCGATGCCGCCCACAGCATCACGTCGTGATTGGCCAGATGAATCGCGAAACCGTTGAAGCCATCGGCGATCATCGAGCAGGAGGGGCAACCCGCCGTCCAGTCGGTCCCGAACATGAAGTGATAGACGAGAAGCTGGGAGCGGCCTTTGAAAAGGTCTGCCAACGAGGCACCCCCGCCTTCGGTCTCGAACCGATACTCCTTGTCGATCCGCACCCACGGCAGCTCCTGCCGCTGTCGCGCGAGTTCGTCACTGCGCCGCGTGAGCTCCTTCTCGGCCTCGAGTAACTCGAGCCGCGCCGCGAGCCAATCCTCACGTGTCCCGGTCATGTGCTTTGCCATCGCTGCTCTCCGCTGGTTGGGGGGGCATGAGATAGACTAAGCCCCGAAATTCAAATGATGGGAGTGACAAGTGTGACGCGATTCCGATGGACTCGCTGATCACCGCCGCGGCGCGCGCACTTGCAGCGGGTGATCTGCTCGGCGCATTGAAGCGGGTCGCCCTGCGCAACGACGCGCCTGCGCTCGCGCTGCGAGGCATCGTGATGGCGCAGCTCGGCGATCTCGTTCGAGCAAAGGCTCTGCTGCGAAGTGCAGCGCGCGCATTCGGTCCCAAGGAGACGCTGGCGCGCGCCAGGTGTGTCGTCGCCGAGGCAGAGATCGCACTCGTCTCGCGTGAGCTCAGCTGGCCTGCGAAGGCGCTCGACAGCGCGCGCGCGACGCTCGAAGCACATGGCGATCGCGTAAATGCCGCGCACGCGCGTAATCTCGAGATCCGGCGCCTGCTCTTGATCGGCCGCATCGACGAGGCCGAGCGCAGCCTCGCCGCGCTCGACCCCGCACCGCTCCCATCGGCGTCGCGGGCCGCCCAACAGCTGGTGGTTGCGGGTATCGCAATTCGACGCCTGCAGACCAAGGCGGCGCGCGCTGCGCTGGCTCGGGCCGGGCACGCCGCGCGCGATGCAGACATTCCCGCCCTGACGGCGGAGGTCGAAAGCGCATCCCTCGTCCTGAACACGCCCGCAGCGCGCCTGATCGCGCGCGGCAAGGAACGCCTTCTCCTACTTGAGGAGGTCGAAGCGCTGCTGGCGTCCGGGGTGATCGTCGTAGACGCATGCCGCCATGTTGTGCGTGACTCAGCCCTGGTCGTGTCGCTCGCGACGCGCCCGGTATTGTTCGCACTGGCGCGCGCGCTGGCTGAAGCCTGGCCCGGCGACGTGCCGAGAAGCACGCTCATCGCGCGCGTGTTCCGCACGAAGCACGCCGATGAATCGCATCGCGCCCGGCTGCGAGTCGAGGTCGGGCGGCTTCGCGCCGAGCTTCGAACGCTGCTGGACGTGAGCGCGACGCCGCGCGGCTTTGCGCTGGCGCCGCGCCGCGCTCGCGAAATTGTCGTGATGGCGCCGCCCGTCGAGGAGCCGCATGGGGTGGTGCTCGCCTTTCTTGCCGACGGCGAGTCGTGGTCCAGCTCGGCCCTGGCGATTGCGCTTGGGACGAGCCCGCGCACCGTGCAGCGGGCGCTCGATTCGCTTGCGGTGGCAGGCAAGGTGCAGTCGTTCGGTCGCGGGCGGGCGCGGCGTTGGATGACCCCGCCCGTACCGGGTTTCCCGACAATCTTGTTACTCCCCGGCCCCCTACCGAGTGATTAGGATGGATATATGAAACGATCTGCAGCCGAAATTCTCCGTGAATACGGACCCTTTCCGGGAGTCGATAACGTGGGCGGCGTTACCTTTGATGGTCAGCGCGTCTGGTTTGCCGCCGGGGGCACGCTGAACGCCCTGGATCCAGTGACTGGAACAACGGTGCGCTCGATTGATGTCGCCGCTCATGCAGGAACGGCCTTCGACGGCGAGCATTTGTTTCAAATCGCCGAGGATCGTATCCAGAAGATCGACCCGAAGACCGGCCGTGTGCTTGCGACGATCCCGGCGCCTGGCGGCGGCGCTGATTCGGGGCTCGCGTGGGCCGAAGGGACGCTGTGGGTGGGGCAGTATCGGGGCCGGAAGATTCATCAGATCGATCCGCAATCGGGGGTGGTACTTCGCACCATTGATTCCAAGCGCGTGGTTACCGGGGTCACCTGGGTCGATGGCGATCTCTGGCATGGCACCTGGGAAGGTGACGAAAGCGATGTGAGGCGAATCGATCCTGACACGGGGGAGGTTCTGGAAAGTCTTGAAATGCCGCCCGGCGTGGGCGTGTCGGGACTCGAGTCCGATGGTGGCGATCGGTTCTTCTGCGGAGGAGGACGGAGCGGGAAGATAAGAGCCGTCCGCCGGCCCAAGCGCGGCTCTTAAGCGCGCCGATGATTACTCGAAGCGCCCGGCTTCCTCGAATGTCAAACGTGGATTGCGGGGAAACAGGTTCTCATCTGAGCCGTAGCCAATGCTGCACAGGAAGTTGGACTTGATTGGAGTGCCGGCGAAGAATTCAGCGTCCACGGCCTTGTTGTCGAAGCCCGACATCGGTCCTGTGTCCAAACCCAGCGCACGCGCGGCCAGTATCAAGTAGGCGCCCTGAAGGCTACCGTTGCGAAACGCCGTCGTCTGGGCGAGGTCGGCGTTCTGGAATAATTCTTTCATCTGCTGCCCACGCGCGGGAAACAGCTTCGGCAGCTGTTCGGCAAAATCCAAATCAAAACCGATGATCACGGTAACCGGCGCGGCGAGCATTTTTGGCCGATTGGTTGCCGAGGCGAGCGCTGCCAGCCGCGCCTTGCCCTCGGGGGTTCTGACCCAAACGAAGCGGCCGGGGCAGCTGTTGGCTGATGTCGGCCCGAGCTTCAGAAGGTCGTAAAGCTCGCGAATCCGCTCATCCGATACCGGCCTGTCGGTCCAGCCATTGCGCGTGCGCGCAACTCTGAAGAGTTGATCCAAAACAGCCGCTGGCATTTTTTCTGACATGGGGTCTCCCTGCTAAATTGGATTTACCGTCGTCTCCATCGCACGCTCCGCTTGCAGGCTTTGCAAGTCCCGAGAGATCGTCGCCACGGCTACGGTGCGTTCCCCGCGGCGGTAGGTTACGGCGCAATCGCGGGATTCCAGTGTGCCATCGATCGTAGCGGTGTCGTACTTCTCCGCGTGCCCAACGTAATTGATCACGACGTCGTAATGCTGGCTCCAAAAGAATGGCACCGCGGCGAATGGCTCGCGTAAGCCAAGCATGTTGCGTGCTGCCGCCTGACCCTGGCGCTGCGCAACCACCCAATGCTCCACGCGAATCCGATCGCCGCAGTGCGGATCTGGCCAGCGTGCAATATCCCCCGCGGCAAACACTCCCGGCGCGCTGGTTTCGAGATACTCGTTCACCAATATGCCGCGATCAATCGCCAATCCGCCCTGCTCGGCCAGAGTAATGGCCGGCCTCACGCCGACTCCGAGTACGACGAAGTCAGCCTGCAGGGTCGCGCCACCGGTGAGTGTGACTTGCTTGCCGTCCACGTGGCTCACCGATTGGCCGAGATGGAAGGTCACGCCGCGCGATTCGTGCAGGTTGCGCAGGAACGCTCCGATGTCGCGGCCCATCACGCGTTCCAGCGGCACATGTTCGAGTCCCACCACGTGCACGTCAATGCCACGCGCGCGCAGCGACGCGGCAACTTCGAGTCCAATGAAACTCGCGCCGACGACAACCGCCGCTCTGGCAGACTCTGTGGCCGCCAGGATTGCACGACTATCGGCAAAGGTGCGCAGATAAAATATGCGCGCTGCACACGCGAGGGGAATCTGCAAGCGGACAGGATCTGCACCCGTCGCGAGCAATAAGGCGCCATAAGCAAGCTGCCGGCCGTCGCCCAGGCTCACGACGGAACGCGCCGCATCGATTGCGGTTACGCGCTGATTGAGCACGAGTTCAATCTTTCGATCCACATAGTATTGCGCACTGCGCAGCGGCATCCATTCCTCGGGCGCGGTCCCCGCCAGGAAATCCTTGGAGAGATTCGGACGATCGTACGGTGGCGCATCATCCGCGCTCACCAATGTCACCGGACCGGAATAGCCGCAGCGACGCAGCATGTCCGCTGCGGCCAGCGCTGCTGCGCCGCCTCCAACCATGACTACGGAGTTCGGGGTCTTCGCAGACGGTGCAACTGTCGACTCGATGCCCCCTTTCGGAGAACCCAGTTTTTCGCGAACAAACACCTTGGTGGGCGTTACCTCGACGCGCCAACATGCGATGGGATCGAGGGCCGGCGCATACAAGGCTTCGCCGCTGCGCAGGCTAAAGCAGGCGTGATGCAAAGGGCAGCGGATCGTATTTCCAATGATCAGGCCTTTGGCGAGCGGCCCGTGGTAGTGCGTGCATGCCGCCCCGACGGCAAAGTAGTCCTTGCCACGTCGTACCAAGATCGCGTCCTCACCGTCGACGCGTCCGCTTATGATCCCGCCGTCCGCGAGTTCGGCAATGGGAAGGCCGGCTTTCAGATCTACATCACTAGAGTGTTCCATGCTTATCCCTTGGTCGCTCGAGTCATCCAAGGCTCGGATCCACGACGATCTTGATCTCACTCTCAGGATTCGCCAGGGTTTCGAAAGCGTGCGCGACCCCGCTCAATCCGACCACCGCGGTTATCAAAGGCTGCACGTCAATCCGGCCCTCTCCAATATCATGCAAAGTCGCGGCGAACTCATCCGGCGTGTATCCATAGACGAACTTGAGTTCGAGCTGTTTCACGATGGCTAAGAAGGGCTCGATCTCATCGCGCTGCATGCAAACGCCGGCCACGA
>Ga0210388_10002695_pt1 | contig 13798 bp, 14 predicted proteins | sample IncBWC19OmetaG_FD_155485 | JGI IMG/M metagenome (GOLD analysis project Ga0210388, IMG submission 155485) | Forest soil microbial communities from Barre Woods Harvard Forest LTER site, Petersham, Massachusetts, United States - Inc-BW-C-19-O ...
GCTTGTTCTGCATTTCTTCCTCTGGATGCTGGCCAGCTCTTCTGAGTCTACCCGGGGATAGGCGCCATCGAACCCGCATTTCGCCGCTTCCTGATGTTTTTTCCCACTCTGGAATTGCGGGCAGCGGCGGGCTCGCTCACGGCAACATTCTTACAGTGCTTACACTGCGATGCAAACCTGACCAACAGTGGTTGGTTACCTTCGTGCCTCACTCATCGGAGCTATTCCAATCCGTTGACGTTTGTCGCAAACTGTCTCCAGGCCACATATGCAGGCAACAGGTGTCAAAACAAACCGTCGACGGCAAGATCGCATCCAGGCTGTGCTTCCCGTGCGAGTGCGGGGAACAGACTCTTCCGGCAGCTCGTTCGAAATCCTGGCGCACACCCTCGACCTCACGACCAGCGGGGCGCGGCTGGGGTCGGTTCGCCACCAACTAAAGGCGCTCGATACCTTAACAATTCTGTATCGCCAGCGCCGAATGGAATTCACTGTGGTATGGACAAAGTTGCTGGATGGGAAAAACGAATATCAGGTGGGCCTGCAGGCTTTTTCGCAGGAAAAGGAAGGCTGGGGGATGAATCTTTTCATTTCCAGCACCCAGCCGCTAACCAGCGCATCAGCCATGTCGGGAGCATCCTGAATCGAGGAAATGTCATGCATCACTTTCTAAGCAGACTCTGGTCGGATCAAGAAGGGCAAGACATCGCTGAGTATTCGGTGATGCTGGCGGTCATTCTGGTCATTGTGGTAAGCACCGTCCGGCTCATCGGGTCGAACGCCGGCAACGTGTTCTCGCTGGTCGGCAGCGCGATCCAGTAAACAGATCATTCCAAACGTCTGCCTTCGACAACCACCGACCATCGCAGGCTATAACTCCCGGGAAATCTCTGAAAGAGCATGGCAGGCTTCGCGTCCATTTTTCTGAAGTCTTCGCTGACCTCAGGGCCGCAACGCGTTGCCCATCATCAGAGCAAATAACAACGGAAGGTAGACCACTGTGGCTTGCAACACATGACGCGCTAACATCTTGGATTGTGGGCTGCTCAGCGGCAGCTTGAGAACCGCCAGCCGGGCGCCAAAATAGAAAAGCGCGATGCCAAGAACCACTGCCCCAACCAGATAGATCTTCCCCGCCATACCGAAGAGACTGGGCAAAATGCTCAGCGGAATCAGGATCAGCGAATACGCCACGATGCGCCGCGCCGTGGACCGTCCATCCTCTTCCACCACCGGCAGCATGCGAATTCCGCCCTGCGCATAATCTTCCCGGTAGAGCCATGCGATCGAGAAGAAATGCGGAAACTGCCATACAAAAAGAATGCCAAATAATATCAACGTGCCCCACTCCAGCCGGCCCCGCGCCGCCGTCCAACCCAAAACTCCAGGCATAGCTCCAGGAAAAGCTCCCACAAATGTGCAGATGGGTGAAACTCGCTTCAAGGGCGTGTAAGCGGCGAGGTACACAACCGACGTAAGGAAGGTCAGCAGCCCCGTCAGCGGATTCGTGAAAACCGCCAGATAGATCGACCCTCCCACGGAGGCCAGCAGTCCGGCAACCGCGGCGTGACCGAGACTCATTCGGCCCGCCGGAAGCGGGCGCTGCGCAGTCCGGCGCATCTTCCCGTCCACTTTGTGCTCCATTACTTCATTGAGCGCGGCGGTTCCGCCGGAGACCAACCCAATCCCCAGCAACGCGTGGACCAGTCCCCACGACAGCGAAGAAACTCCGGCCTTTTGCGCACCGAAGTAGTAGCCGCACCATGCCGTCATCACGATCAGGCTGGTCACACGCAGCTTCATCAGTTCGGCATAATCGCGTAGCACACCCTCCGCTTGCTTGCGAAGCATAACCAGTGGTTGGGTCATCGTGCTCATGAAAGAATTAGCGGTTGGCCTGCATACTCAAGAATTGCATACGTACTACCCTGGCTTTCGAAAGTCAAGTCTAAACTCCAGAAGTAAGTGCGCGGACGCCTCTCGACTGTACACAGCGGCCCGTTTGCCCATTACTGGCTCGCTGCAGAACCAGTCGCGCTGAAGGTTTCCGGCGGATCGAAAAAACACTGATGCCACAGAGCCGCATCCGACAACTTGCCCGCCTTCCATTGCTGAAGCGTCTGGAACGTGGCGGCAATCATGCCCCCGTCAACCGCATCGAAGATTACGACAATTCCGGCTAGTTCCTGTGGCTTCTTCGCCAGCTCCGCATAGTCCTTGTCGAGCACCGACTTCACGAACTCGAGCCTGAGCTGCGGGCCCGCATCCTTCTCCGCGTCGTTTATTTTTTCTACTGAAACGATCTTTACGGTCTTCCCTCTGAGGGGAGCCCAATCTCCCGGGAAAGGCGCCTGTTCTTCCCGCGTCACCTGAAACAATTCAGCTGCGACCTGGCCCGGCGCTGCAGCCGCTGGCACCTCGCTGTACGGAACATTGTTGGGCATTTCCAGGCTGTCGCGCCAGATCCACCCTCGCGATAGTCCCGAAATTCGCACGTGAACCCAGTCCCGATTGAAATCGAGCATCTCGAACTCATCGTGCGCGCTGGCCAGGAACAAGGTCTTGGCCGTCAAACTCGCTGTCGCCACGACCGGCGTCCCAGATTTCTTTACCGCGACCAAATTCCCGGGGTGAGACTGATTCTTAAGAATCTCCTCCAGGCTCTCCGCTTCGGCTCGCAAGGCGCTGGAATCCGCATCAGACTTTTTCTGCCCGGACTGGGAAGCAGCCTTCTCCTGTTCAGCCAGACTCTGCGCCAGCGACGATGAAAGGCCCCCACCAGTTTCCGGAAGTCGCGGAACCGGCGCCGAAATAGTAGGCTCTGCTGTATCCGGCGTTTTCCCTGATTGCCCAGTGGAAGCTTGCTCTGTCGCGGACTGTCCTGTCGAAGCTTGCGCTGACGAAGAAGGCGCAGAAGAAGACTGCCCCGGGGCCGGTCGTCCCGATCCCGACATCTGCGACGGAAACGGCCGAGGTGCCGGCTTCGTCGTGGAACTCGCGCCCAATTGCTGCCCCTTGCCCGCGAATTGATCCGCCAGTTGATCCAGCAGGTCCGCCTCCAGCCGGCCATTCGACGTCAGCACCTGATATCCAGACCGGGCGCCTTCCGAATCCACATACCAAGCCGTCACCTGCACACTGACTTGCACAATCGATCCCCCGGAAGGTGCTGCAGTAACCTGAAACTTGGCCTGATAGTAGCCTCGCTGATAGCGGTCCAGCGGATGATCTGCGGAAGTTGCGAAGCCATCAAGCACTGGAAGGCGTCCCGCCGTCGCGGACTGCATTCCTTGCAGCGCTTTTTCCACTTTGGCCTTGGACTGCGGAAAAGTCCGTTCCAGTCCGCCGCCTTGCGCGTGACTCCGCTGCACGCAAGTCACAGCAACCGCACCCAGAAGCAAGAGCGAGAGAATTCGGTTGAATGCTGCAGCGCAGCCCTTCATGGCTGCTCCAACTGATCGCGCATGATCCATCCGTGCTGTCCCTCGTGCGTCTCAATGCCGTACCAGTAGGGCGTGGAAATCAGAATCAGTACCTCCGTGCCGGGAGTTAGAGACTGCAGCGTACTCGCAGTGTGGAACGGTGCGGACTTCAGCGGCGCACCCGGTGCCTTCACCAGCCGCTCCACCTGCTTGCGAAGATCCTTAACCCGATCTTCCAGGCTCTGTCCCGGTACTCCCGGGTTGGGAAAGGCCGGATCTGCCGACGGCGTGATTCCAGCCGGCGAACCAGCATCTTCGCGATTCTCCATGCCGGGGACCGCCTGGGCTGCGGATTGAGTCGATGCCGATTGCGGCGTTGCAGATTCCGGCGACTCGTATGGGAGCCGCGCCGTCCCTGCCTGCGCGTCGGCCCGTATCGCCGGATTTTGCTTCTTCGCAAGCTGTTCCTGCCGCTCATGTTCGGCCTCGACGTTCTGCTGCTTCATGACCTCGATGGCTTCAATGTGTTCCTGAATATCTTTGAACTCGGCGTTTTCCACCGACCCGTCCGACTGGTGCACACCGTGGCGGAAGTCTTCTTCAAAAAGCGCGTCGATGTGCAAGACCGTATTTTTCTGCCCCTGCGGCTGCACCACATAACGCACCACCAGCGTCCCCACGTCGTTAGCATCCTTGAAATTCCGGGGGTCAAGCGCCTGCTCGCGAACTTTGTAAAAGACCTTACCTCCCTCGGTCCAGGCCGGAAACACGCGCGAAGAAGTGGCGGCCTTAGCTCCCGCAATAAACTCGTCCTTGTTGTACTCTTTCGTCCCCCGGATCACCCCGTTCTGCGCCACTTCTTCCACCACCCGAGCCACTTCGCTCTCCGGCGCAGGGATGTTTACCAGCAGACCTTCGCCGTAAGTCAATTTATCTTTTTCACGGCCCGCCAGCGGAAGTGCAGCCGCGAAAAGCAACCCCAGCACCGCAAACAACGCCGCGGACGAACGCGGCCGGGCCAAAACCAGCCAGCAGCGCCGGACAGCGCCGCTCGCCCGTGCCGTGCTAGTTCTCGGCCAGGAAGCCAGCACCCTTCTTCGAATTCTCACCCGCCAATCCACGCAGCCTCCACCTCCGAACTCCCAGAGTCTCGTACTCTGGCCGCGCTGCTGTCAACTAGGCCGAGCTTCCGGCTGTACCAACCTGCCTGAATGAACCATGAAGGACATTGGCACGAGATCGACCCTGTAATAAATTTGTAAAAAGAACTTGAAAACTACTGAGCGGTAGTAGTAGGATTCCGGCGCGGTGGGGTGGCAGAACCTTTGGTCTGCGGTTCTAGCGCCGGAGGAAAACGAGAGCTACCCCTCGTTTTGGGTCTTCATTGCTGGGTATTACCTGCGGCTGTCGGCTGTACGGAAGTTCAGCTTCAAAAAACCAGATCGTGATTCGATCTTGCCGAGGAGTCCGGCCATGCGCATTTCGAGTCGTTTTCACCTTCGCAACATTCTTCAGCCTGCGGCTTCCTTCGTGGCAGTCGCCTTGGTTCTGGCATCGGTAGTCCTAACCTGCAGCCAGCCCGCGAACGCGCTGCCGGCCTTCGCCAGAAAATACGGCCTGCGCTGCTCAGCCTGTCACGAATCCTGGCCCATGCTCAATTACTTCGGCCAGAAGTTCAAAGACAACGGCTACCAGTTGATGAACGACCGCGACGCTCCGATCTGGCAGAACCCGGGCTACTGGCCGGTAACCTTCCGCATCACGCCCATCTGGCACCGGGTCAGCACCGGCAAGGTCGAGGTTGACACCTACGCGAACGGACAGCCCACGGGCGGCTCCGCCATCCAGCGCGTCTCGAGTTCCGGCTTTGACTTGAGCGGTCTCGATTTCCATACCGCTGGAACTTTGGAGAAGAACTGGTCCTTCTATCTCCTCCCGTCCTCCGATTCTACCGGCGCTTTTCACTTTGAGCAGGTGTTCGTACGGATGGATAACATTGCCGGCAGCTCCTGGCTCAATTTAAAGCTGGGCCGCTTCGAACTCGATAACCTGCTTTCCGAAAAGCGCATCCTGACCCTTACCGGCAACGGAGGGATTTATCAGACTTACCACTTCATCCCGGTTGGTGACGGGAACATCTTTGGGCAGATCGGCGACAACCAGCTCGGTCTCGAGTACCTCGGGCACTCGGTGGATGATCGCACCCGCGTTTCCGCCGCCCTTATCAGCTCGAGTGATGGCAATGTGAACCTCACTACCGGAGCCAACTCCTACTCCGGATTCTTCACCGCAAGCCAGGCTTTCGATACCGGCAAACTCGGAGTGCAGCGTCTGGGCTTCTACGCTATGACCGGAGAAGCGGCAACCTACTACCTCACTCAGGGTGGGGTTCCGCTCGGTGGTTCCGGAATTGGCAACAAGACCTTCGAGCGCGTGGGCTTTGTCGGCCAATTTTACTTCGGTCCGCATGCCGATCTCACGGTCGTGACTCAGCATGGCTCCGATAACGTCTGGTTCGGTCAGGGCTATGGCAATGCAATCGCCACGGATGGCAATGGCGGCACAACCGCCACCTGCTCCAGCCCCACGCCCGGTTGCCCTTTGAACAATGTGCCGGGAACGACTCTTGCCGCGGGGGCGCAGGCGCCTAGCTGGAACGGCGTCACTGCCGAGGCTCACTACGTTTATAGTCCGCAGCTGATCTTCATCGGCCGGTATGAGACGGAACGCATGTCCCAACAGGCCAACGGAAACGAATGCGGTGGGGTTACTTGTCCTTCCAACCTGGGCAATATCTCCACCTACACCATCGGCTTCCGCTACAACCCGTTTATGACCAGCCGCGCCGGCTTGGCCTGGCACAACGAGTACAACTGGCTGCATCAGGACGGCACAGGGCCGTCTCTGAACGGCGCCTACACGAATATAAACACCAGCGAAGTGCTGATGGGACTTGATTTCGACTTCTAGAGAGAGGGATAGACATGCGAACAAGATTGCCGAAGTGGTCGCTTTTACTGGGCGCAGCTGCAGTTTTGGCGCTCCCCCTGCCCTCCTGGGCTCAGCTCACGACGTTCGACATTCAATCGCGCATCGGTGCGGAAAGTCACGTTGGAAACGTCACGGGTCACGCCAAAGACGCCACGCTCCCCTACCGTCGGTTCTGCGTCGGCTGCCATGGCCCGCTAGGCGATGGCAACGGCGAAAATGCCCCTTACATGCAGCCCCCCATGTACCAACAGCCCCGCGATTTCCAGTTGGGCGTCTTTAAGTGCCGCTCCACTCCGACCGGCACACTGCCCACCGACCAAGACCTCTTCGACTCCATCACTCGCGGCTTTGACCGCTCCAACATGCCGCAATGGAACACCTTAACCAAGCAGGAGCGCACCGACCTCGTGGCCTGGGTTAAGCATTTTTCTCCACGTTGGACGAATGAAAAACCCGGAACGCCAATCACGATTCCTCCCGAGCCCGAAGTCACCGCCGAACGCATCAAGGCCGGACGCGACGTATTTGCCAAGGTGCAGTGCTGGAAATGTCATGGCGTCCAAGGCATGGCCAATGGTCCCTCCGCTTCCACACTCACCGACGATCTCGGACGCCCCATCGCGCCTTTCAACTTTACCGACGGCTCTCGGCCCAAATGCGGCGACACCGATCGGGACATTTACCGGATTTTCATGACCGGCCTCGACGGCACTCCGATGCCGTCGTTTGCTGACAACATCAAGCCCGATGAGGCTTGGGACTTAGTGTTCTATCTGCGAACGTTCATGGCCCAGAAGAGCAAGGAAAAGGAACTGGCAAAAGGGCTTGGTCTTAAGCCGGTTGATCCCAATGCCCCGGTAGCGCAGCAGTAGAGGCAGAGAGCGGTCGCAACAGGGTTCGCCTTTGCAGTCTTTATAAGGAGAGACTTTCAATGAGGAATCGATACAATCTTGCGGTAGTACTATCGCTCGTAGTCTTAATGTCCTGCGCGGCGTTGATTCTGGGTCAGAAAGTGAACGCGGCGGGAGAAGGCAAGATTACGGGTACGGTCAAACTCGACGGCGCAGCTCCACACATGAAGGGCATCGACATGTCGAAAGACCCCTACTGCGTCAAGGCCCGCGCCAATGATCCCGCCCACCTCGAAACCTACGTGACCGGCGCCAACGGTGGCCTGGAGAATGTGGTTCTCTACATCTCCGACTGGAGCGGCGCCGCCCAGGCATCAACCGCAGTCCCGGTATTCGATCAAAAGAATTGCATGTATACGCCGCATGTGCTGGCGATGGACGTCGGCCAGACATTCAAGGTGACTACCAGTGATCAGACCGCTCACAACATTCACCCGCTGCCGAACCCCATGGTCAATGTCGGGTGGAATCAGTCTCAGCCGCCGGGAGCGCCCGCGATTGAGAAGAGCTGGAAGGCTGCGGAAGTCATCCCGGTACAGTGCAACATCCATCCCTGGATGCACGGTTGGTTCGTCGTGGTCAAAGGGCCTTACGCGACCACCGATAGTAATGGTTCCTACACCATCAACGGCGTTCCGCCCGGAAACTACACGGTGACCGCATGGCAGGAGCAATCCGGCACGCAAACGCAAAAAGTCACAGTGGCCGCAGGCGCGTCGGCAACCGCCGATTTCACCTTCAAGGCAAAGTAAAGTAAAGCGCCCCAGGACAGCCCTGAGGGCCGTTGCAGAAACACTCGAAACTCCGAATCGCCGCAGCTAAAACTGCGGCGATTCCGACAAAGGGGCCGCACCGGATGCGGCCAAAGGCGGTGCGATATGGCGAAGATCTTCGCGGTGACGATCATAGTAATTGCAATCGCCTCGGCGATTCCCATCGTGATGCACATGTGGCCCATGCCACAAGACATTTCCGTGCACGGTCATCTCATCGATGAGCAATACACGGACACCATGTGGGAAGCTGGCGTTTCGTTCCTCGCCTCTCAGTTCCTACTGGCATTCTTCGTCTGGAAGTTCTCCAGCCCCAAGCCTGGCGACAAAATTAAAAGCTTCCCCGGCGGCTCCACGGGATTGGTCATCGCGGCCTTGCTATTGGTAGGCACCGAAGTTTTAGCTCTGGGTGTCTTTGGAACCAAGGCATGGGCCAGCGTGTATCTCACTCCCCCCTCGGCCAAGGCCATGCCAGTTCAGGTCCAGGCGGGACAGTTCGCATTTTATTTCCGCTACCCAGGTCCCGATGGAAGCTTCGGCCCGCTTCACGCCGATCAGATCAGCGAGGCCAACGCGAACTTCTTCGGTCTCGACACTACTCATGACCAGGATTCCAAAGACGACATCGTCACCGCCGAGATGGCTATTCCTGTGAACCGTGAAATCCACCTGCTAATGCATGCCAAGGACGTAGGACACTCCTTTTATGTCCCCGAGTTGCGCGTCCAGCAGGATTTCGTTCCCGGCTTGGACGTCTCGCTTCACTTCACCGCAACAAAAATCGGCAAGTACGAAATCGTCTGCACTCAGCTTTGCGGGCTCGGCCACTACAACATGAAGGCCTATCTCGAAGTGATGTCCCCGGAAGATTTCGACAACTGGCTGAAGCAACAAGCCGCGCTGCAGTAGTGGCGAGAGGCTACGTCGTGAGTATTTGAAGGGTGCAGCTTCAAGCCGCGCCGCTGACCGAAAACAATGCGAGCTTTAGCCCTTGAGCTCGTTCTGATTTGCGCTAGATCTGTAGACCATCTCGTTTGAGGTGAGGTGAGCACCATGCACGACATGTCCGCACACGCGACGCAACACGGAGCCCCGACCAGCTTCATTCGGAAGCACATCTTCAGCCTCGACCACAAAGTCATCGGCAAGCAGTATTACGCGCTCGCATTGCTCGCCGCCCTGGTTGGGATGGTGCTTTCCTGGCTCATGCGGATCCACCTCGGATTCGGCAGCTTCGCCATCCCCGGGCTCCATCTGCTCTCAAAAACCGGCGCTCCCGGTGACGTAATGACCCCGGAGTATTACCTGCAACTCATGACCATGCACGGCACGATTATGGTTTTCTTCGTGCTCACCACCGCTCCCTTCGCCGCATTCGGCAATTTTTTCCTGCCCATCCAGGTCGGCGCTGAAGACATGCCCTTCCCCCACTTCAACATGATGTCGTTCTGGGTCACGTTCGTGGCTTTCTGGGTTCTCATCGCCTCCTTCTTTGCCGGAGATGGCCCAACCCTCGGCGGCTGGACGCAATATGCCCCACTCAGTGCGATCGGCGCCGTTGGCGGGCCAGGCGAGGGTCTCGGCGTTGTTCTTTGGGCAAGTGCGATTGCCATTTTCTGCGTCGGCCAGTTGCTCGGATCCTTAAACTTCATTACCACCACCCTCGACATGCGCACCCGCGGCATGTCTCTGATGCGCCTTCCGCTCAGCGCCTGGGCCTGGTTCATCACCTCAGTCATGGGGTTGACCGCATTTGCGGTTCTCATGCCCGCCTGCATCCTGCTCATTCTCGATCACGTCGCCGGAACCAGTTTCTTCGTCGCCTCAAACCTCGTTATCAATGACCAGGTCCTGCCCCACTCCGGCGGATCGACTCTGCTCTGGCAGCACCTGTTCTGGTTCTTCGGACATCCTGAGGTCTATATCGCAATCGTCCCCGGCATGGGCATCGTTTCCCACGTCCTCATCACCAACATGCGCCGGCCCATGCTGAGCCACCGAGTCCTCATCTATTCCATGGGTGCCCTGGCCGTCCTCAGCTACATGGTTTACGGGCATCACATGTTCGTCAGCGGGATGAATCCCGTCTCTTCACTAGCCTTCTCCTTCCCCACTCTCGTTATCACTATTCCATCCACGATTGTGGTCTTGATCTGGCTCGGCAGCCTGTATGGCTCCAAGTTGCGCATCAACTCAGCCTCGCTGTTCTCTCTGGGCTTCATTTCCATGTTCATCAGCGGCGGCGTGAGCGGCTTCTTCCTGGCCCAGCCTTCCATCGACATCTACTTGCACGCTACCTATTTCGTGGTCGGACACTTCCATCTCGTGATGGGCGTTGCGGCCATGTTCGGCATCTTCGCCGGAACCTACTTCTGGTTCCCCAAGATGACCGGCCGCATGATGAACGAGACTTTAGGCAAGATCCACTTCTGGATGAGCTTCGTCGGTGCGTACGGCATCTTCATGCCGTTCCACTACTTGGGAATTGCTGGCAACGTACGTCGCTATCAGGCGTTCACTGATGATTACCTCATCCCGCTCATCCCCGTACATAAGTTCATCACCTACGCCGCGCTCTTCACCGGCTTTGCCCAACTCATCTTCATTTACAACCTCATTTATAGCCGCTTCAAGGGCCCACTCGCTCCGAACGACAATCCGTGGGAGGGCACATCGCTCGAATGGAGCACAGTTACGCCTCCGCCCCACAACAACTTCGGCGATAAGATGCCGGTGGTTTATCACGATCCGTATCAGTTCAGCGTCGAGGGTGCAAGCAGCGACTACATAATGCAAACTTCGCCGGAGCAACTTAAGAACGCGCCCGACGAGAAATGATTTGAGGGCGTACTTCGTCGCTGAATTTGAACGACCATGGATTTGAAGGAGAATCAGCAGTATGGCGAGTACAGTTCACGAACCCCCGAAAATCGAGCTTGATCGCTTACCGAGCCATGGCAACGGAGGCTGGCAGAATCTGCCTCCCACCCCTGGAAACTCGACTCGGCGGAAGGACTACTCTCCTCCTCCATCGAGCACTGGCATTTGGGTCGGCCTGGCGGCCATCACCATGACCTTTGCCGCCTTCACGAGCGCTTTGATCGTTCGTCAGGGGACGGCACCGCTGGTGCACATCACTTTGCCCCCGGTGCTTTACCTGAATACCCTTGTGATCATTGCCAGCAGCATCACGCTGGAGAAATCGCGCCACCGGATTGCCGGCTTCATGGGCGGAGCAAAGGACCAAGCAGCCGGCCCAGCTCTGTGGTTGTACATAACGCTCTTCCTGGGCCTGCTGTTTGTCGCCGGGCAAACCTTCGCCTGGATGCAACTGCGGTCTCAAGGCTTCAAACTCGCCACCAACATCAGCTATTCCTTTTTCTACGTGCTGACCGTCGCTCATGCGCTGCACGTGCTGGGGGGCCTCGGTGGCCTGGTCCGCGCCATTGGCAAATTGCATAGGTCCGTCCTGCGGCGCAGCACTCTGGACGCGACCTCGCGTTACTGGCATTTCATGGGTGCATTGTGGGTGTATCTGCTTTTGCTGCTTTGGATCAAGCTCTAACCCAACAGGGAGGAATCGTGAGCCAAGCCGATCTTTCAATTCACGGGCAGGTGTCGCGAACCAGCGCGACGGAGATTATGACCGCGCCCACCTTCTCCGTCGCCGCAAAAAAGATGGCGATGTGGCTGTTCATCATTGCAGACACCGCTACCTTCGCCGGCTGTCTCGTCGCTTACGGATTCATACGCAACGCCACTCCCGATTGGCCAAGACCATTTCACAGCATCACCAACGTGGCCGTGATGACGCTCGTCCTTCTCACCAGCAGCTTGACGATGCTCATCGGAGTGCGCTCCGCCCAGGCCGGCGACAAAGCCAAGGCTTTCCGCTGGACTATGATTACCGCCCTTTGCGGCATCATGTTCGCCGTTCTCCACATCAAGGAATGGATGGGAATGATAGGCGAAGGCGCCACTCTGTTTCACAATCCCTGGGGCACGCCTCTGTTCAGCTCCTTGTTTTTCAGCATCACCGGCCTGCACCTGCTACACGTAACCGGAGGCGTCGTCGCTCTCTTCGCCGTCGGCCTGCGCTACCAGGGTGGCCGCTACAATGCCGACGATCTCGAAATCACCGGGCTCTACTGGCACTTCGTCGATCTGGTTTGGATGTTCGTAGTGCCGCTGGTCTATCTTTTGAATTTGGCTCACTGAGCTGAAAAGAGGCAGGAATAACTCATGACTACCGCTGAATCACACAAGAACAGTGGAATCGGAAAAGACGTAGGCGTCTACGTTTGCCTGCTGGTCCTGGCCGCGATCCAGTTCGTCATCGCCTATCAGGATATCAGTGCGTCCCAGATGTTGGTTCGCATGCTGACCGTCGCGATCATCGAGGCCGGCCTCGCCCTGTTGTTTTTTATGCACCTGTCGGAGAATCGCGGTCTGAGGTGGTTCGTTCTGATTTTCGCCGTCGCCGCGATCCTGGGGATGCAATACGGATGGACCGACAGCTTTCGCCTCCTGGACGGAGTAAGATGGGCGAAGTAGCATAGCTGAACCCAAGGACGCAATGAGGCACCGCACCGCACTCGGAGTTTTAACGATTACTCTGCTGGGACTGATCATCCTGCTCGCGCCGCTCCCAGCCTACGCGCAGAGCTGCGCGCTTTGCTACACCCAAGCCGCTTCCTCGGGCTCTCGTATGATTCAGGCTTTGAAGAGCGGCATCCTCATCCTCATCGCTCCCCCAACCTGCATGACCGTAGGCCTGATCGTCGTCTGCTACCGCAAGCGCAATCAAACCCGAGATGACGACGACGCCAAATCAGATCGCGAATGGGAGAACGACGGCTCCGCAAAATAGTTCGTGTGGAGCGGGCACTCTTGCTCGCTGGACTTTGATCTTGCTTCGGTCCCCTCACTTCCTGTAAACCACTCCACTCTTCATCACAAACGAAACCTTCTCCACCACACCAATATCCTGCAACGGATCGCCAGACACCGCGACGATATCGGCCAGATACCCCGCCTCCAACGCCCCAATCTGTCCGTCCCAACCCAACAGCTTCGCCCCATTGAGCAAATCCGCCTGCAGCACCGCCAGCGGCGACATGCCGTACTTCACCATCAGCTCGAGCTCCCGCGCCTGCGTCCCGTGAGGAAACGGACCTACGTCAGAACCGACCGCCATCGGAACTCCCGCCGCGATCTGCTTGCGGAACTCCTGCACCTTCAGATCGAGCATCTGGTGCTCATGCGCCGCACGCGCCGGCGTCTCCGCATGATCGGCAAAATATTCGAAGATGGTAAAAGTCGGCACCGCAAATATCTGCTTCTCCCGCATCAACCGCATCGTCTCATCGCTAAGCTGGTTGGCGTGGTCGATAGAAGCCACCCCGGCTCGTGCCGCAAACAGCGTGCCCGGTTCGCCCGTGGCATGCACTGCCACCCGCTTGCCGACTCGCGCCGCCTCTTCCACCGCAGCACTCAGTTCAGCTTCGGTGTATTGATAAATCGTCGAAAATTGGCCGTTCTTAACCGTATCCGGGCCCGTCTCATAAATCTTTATAAAGTCGGCCCCTTCTTTGAACTGCTCCCGCATCGCCGCCATCAACTCATCCTTATTGTTCGCATAAGTGGCGTTCGGCAGCACATGCTGCTCCGGGTTGTAACCGATCCCGTCTTCTTGCCCACC
>Ga0210388_10002696_pt1 | contig 13797 bp, 10 predicted proteins | sample IncBWC19OmetaG_FD_155485 | JGI IMG/M metagenome (GOLD analysis project Ga0210388, IMG submission 155485) | Forest soil microbial communities from Barre Woods Harvard Forest LTER site, Petersham, Massachusetts, United States - Inc-BW-C-19-O ...
AGCAAGCAACGGTTCCGGCGGTTGACCTGCGCTCTGGGCTGGCCGCGAATTTGTTCGGGAGAGAGTTGGCGGAAGCACTTGGATGGCGAGACGTTCTTCTGGCGCCGCTCACAGGCAGTGAAGGGGAACTTTTGGGTGTGCTTTGCCTGGTGGATTTGCGTGGGCTCTCAGAGACGGAGCGCCAGCTGCTCGATGCGCTTGTTGGGCATGCATCGGTGGCGCTCGAAAACGTGCGGCTCTTTTCGCGGATCGAGCAATCGCGCAAACAATGGGTAGAGGATTTTGACGCAATTTCAGATTTGATCGTGGTTCACGATGCCGACAATCGCGTGCTCCGTCTGAATCGGGCGCTCGCGGACTTGTTGAAAGTGCGGCCGACCGAGGCGATCGGGCGTGACATGGGAAAACTCGAATTGCTCGGCTCGGAGATACAAGCGGGCCGATGCCCGTTTTGCCAGAATCCGAAAGCAGCGCAAGAGGAATTTGTTTTTCAGGCGGCTGACCGGTCTTATCTGGTTTCTGCGTCGCGGATTCAGAGCGGCCACGACGATGAATTGCGCACGATCCATGTGGCGAAAGACATCAGCGACCGCCGGGAGGCGGAGCGCAGGTACCGTCGCGAGCGCGATTTCAACAAAAACATTCTTAACAACACCCAGAGCATGATCCTGGTGCTCGATACAGCCGGTCTGATCAGTTACGCGAATCGGCGCTGTTTCGAAGCAGGCTATCGTGAAAACGATCTTTTGGGCCACTCGCTGACTGAAATGATTTCGCCAGCGCGACGGCCTGTGCTGAAAGAAGCGCTCGAACGCGCGCTTCACGGCGCGGCAGTTGATAACGTCGAAGTTCCCGTAGTCCGCGGAAACGGCACTGCCGGCCAATTTTCGATCAGCCTGAGCCCGATGCGCGACGAGGCCGGTGACATCAACAGCATCGTCGTCGTAATGACGGACGTGACCGACGCTGCTGACTTGCAGTCGAAGCTCATGCATACAGAAAAAATGGCTGCTCTCGGCCAACTCGTATCCGGCGTGGCCCACGAAGTGAACAATCCACTGGCGGCGATCGTTGGATTCACCGATTTGCTGCTTGAAAATCCACAAGTACCGGACGCCGCGAAAGAAGAGTTGCGGGTAATTCTTCAAGAAGCGCAACGGACGCGCGTGATCGTTCAAAATTTGCTGAGCTTCGCGCGCCAGATGCCGGCGCAGCGCGAGCCCGTCCAAGTGAACTTGGTTCTGCGGCAGACGCTGAAGCTACGGGCATACGACTTTTCGAATCACGGTGTCGAAATTATCGAGAGCTACGAGGATGACTTGCCAGTCGTTGTGGGCGATCCGCACCAGCTGCAGCAAGTGTTCTTGAACATTTTGAATAATGCTTACGACGCGATTCAAGAGACGCGGCGTCCCGGGAAAATAGAAATCTCCACGTTGCAGCGCGTGAACGAACTCGAAATCCTGATCCGCGATAATGGCCCGGGAATCTTGCAGCCCGAACGGATTTTCGATCCTTTCTTCACCACTAAGGAAGTGGGCAAGGGGACAGGGCTTGGCCTCAGCATCTGCTACGGCATCGTGCGCGCGCATCGAGGCGAAATCTCCGCCCGCAACAATCGGGATGGCAAAGGCTGCACCTTTATCGTGAGATTGCCCGTCGCGGTGCAGAGCGCTGAGTTCAGCGTGGCGGAGGCCGGACAGTGATGCTTTCGAGTGGTACCGCTGCGGTAGCGCGCGCGAAAATTCTCTTAATTGAGGACGAGCCGTCGGTGGCCGCATTCTTACGGATCGCCCTCGAGCGCAGAGGATATGACGTAGTGCCATCAGCTTCAGCCGTCGAAGGTCTGCAACTTCTCGCGACCGGCGATTTTCGCGGAGTGATTTCGGACTTTCGCACGCCCGGAGGAATCACCGGCGCCGACGTGCACGACTGGCTCGAGCGGCATAGGCCCGAACTTGCGTCGCGAATTATCTTTATTACCGGCGATACGGCGAGCGACGAGACGATCGCTTTACTCGCGCAAGCGGGCACGCCGTGCGTTGAAAAGCCTTTCCGTGTCCATCAGCTGATGGACGCGGTAGAGAGAACAATCGGGAAACCATGAAGGACGAACAGAAAATCCGGTTCTTAATCGTCGACGACGAGCAGAGCATCCGCCGCTTGTGCATGACGGTCGGACAAGGTTTGGGATTCGCGTGCGCCGAGGCCGAGACGGCTGAAACGGCCGTAGAATCGCTAGAAACGGCGCTACCCGACATCATCGTCACAGACTTAAAGCTGCCAAACCTTTCGGGAGTCGAACTGCTGCGAAAACTGAAGGAGCTGCTCCCGCGAGCGGAAGTGGCAATCATGACTGGCCACGGTTCAATCGAAACTGCCGTGGAGGCAATGCGCCAGGGTGCCTACGACTACATCGAGAAACCATTTCGCGTAGAAAAGTTGAGGCAACTCCTGCAGCGGATGGCTGAGAAAGTCCGCCTGGTAACCGAAAACCAATTCCTGCGCGAGCGTGTAAATTCGGAAACTCAACTTGATGGAATCACCGGAACCTCCGCAATCATCCAGGACGTGATGCGGATGGTTTCGCGGTTGAAAGACACGCGCACGCCAGTGCTCATCACCGGAGAGAGCGGCACGGGAAAAGAGCTGGTGGCTCGCGCGATGCACTATCGCGGGCCGCTCGCGAAGATGCCGTTCATTGCAGTCGATTGTGGTTCGCTCGTGCCGACGCTGATGGAAAGCGAGCTTTTTGGCCACGAAAAGGGCTCGTTCACCGGCGCTTTGAAATCGAAGCCCGGATTATTCCATGCGGCGAACGGCGGGACGATTTTCCTCGATGAGATCGGCGAGCTACCGCTTGAAATGCAGGCGAAGCTGTTGCGAGTGCTCCAGGAGAAAGAGGTGCGGCCCGTGGGGAGCAACGAAAAGGTTCCAGTCGACGTGCGCGTAATTGCCGCGACGAACCGCGACCTCGAAGCAGCTTATCGCGGTGGAACATTTCGAAAGGACCTCTACTTCCGGTTGAACGTCGTAACCGTTCATCTTCCCAGTTTGCGAGAGCGCCGTTCCGATATTCCCCAGCTCGTGCACTGTTTTTTGGATCGTTACGCGCCGGGAGAGAATATTCAGATCATGCCATCGGCGATGAAGAGTTTCTTGCAGTACGAATGGCCGGGAAACGTCCGCGAACTCGAAAATTGTATCGCTCGCGCCGTCGCTCTTGGAGATCACCGCACGATTGATGTGAGCGATTTGCCACCAGCTATTCGTCGCGCCGACGATAGCACTTCGTCCACCGCAGACTCAGCCGCGCTTTCAACAACGGCGCTCGCCGATCTGGAACGAATGACGATCCTTCGCGTATTCGAGCAAGCGGGTGGCGACAAAGTACTTGCAGGGCGAATGCTGGGTATTAGCCGCGCCACTCTCTATCGGAAACTGAAGCGCTATCAAATTCCCCTACGTTCCACTTCGAAACAGGCCGTCGAAGTCCTCACCTAAGTAATCCTCCCGCATCCATTTTGCAAAAGCTCGCACCGGGGAAGCCTGTGTGGCCTATCCAATCCCACTCGAGTGAGACGAGCCGTATCAGGCTGAGACGAACGCGAGAATGCTCGATTCGCCGGGCCATCGTAACCTCATAGAATTCAGCAGTTTATGCAATGGAAATCCTTCTCGGCTTTGGCTGTGTTCTTGCAATCTTACTCCGGGGCGCGTTCGTAATCGTGTCTGTGCGTCAGCTCAAGCGCCGCGCTGGTTCTGATTCGAGGAAACGGAGCGGCGAAGTTTCGGGGGTTCCGTGTCACGTGAAGCCACTGTTGAGTCGATTGCAGGAGTACAAACGTGCGTCGAAAAACTGGCCCAGCTTTTTCCCAGCGTGTCGCCGGTGCGCTTGCCGGTGCGAGTGATGGCGCTGGGAAGCGGGCAGCGGCGCTTGGAGGAACACACGGTGATTGAATTTGGCACAGCCCGGGAAGTTCTGTTTACCTCGACGCTGCCGCTCGAATTCGAAGACCGCGTGCGAGTTCTTAATTCCGATGGATCGCTCGACGCACAGGCGACGGTAGTCGCTGTGCGCTACCACGACGGCCGCAAAGCAGTGGCGGTGCGGTTTGTGGGCGAAGTCGGAAACTGGATCATCAAACCATGACACCAAAAATACCCGGTACCACGATCAGTTCACCCACAGGCACTCAGAACTTCGGCAGCGCCGGCCCGGCCGATTTTGCAGCCCGCTGGACCGAAGCGCGACTCGCGTATCCGTTGTACGCAGCGCTCGCTGCACAATTCGAGCTCGCGCCGCTGCCGTATGCGGCGGGCGAGCTGCCTCCGGCGCGGCCGACGCGCGACGTGTTCGATCGCGATTTGCAATGGTTCGATGCGATCGACGAAAAAGTGCGCGCGTTTCAGATTCGCCAGTTGCCGCCGGAAACTCTCAACTCGAGCGAAGAAGCTCTGCGTGCGTTCATCCAGCGGCTTCTTAAGAGAGCGGACAAGACTACAGCCGATCGTGACAAGATCGATCTGTTGCTCGTGCAATACTTTGCGCTTTGCGCTCCCGAGGGGCTGTATCGAGAGGAAATAAAACTCGCTGACGTCGCCCGTGTCCTGCAGCCGGTATTGCTGGAGGCCGATGCGACCTCCCTCGATTGGTGCGAGCCCCTCGATCGAATTCTTAATACGCTCGAGGAATGCCACAGCTTGCGCGACATGATGGAGCACGGCCTGCTCGAACAGGGCCGCCTGCTCAAAGACGCCGCCGGGGATATGTTTTACGATCCCGCGGCGCTCGTAGCATTCTGCCGTTTTAATTTTACTTTGCGGCGCGCGTTCATTCGCATGCTGCACGCGGACCTGAGCGCAGTGAAATCTGCGGTTGAAGTTCTCGATGCGAGCGGTGTGAAAAGCGTGGATTGCCGCCGCGCCGGTTTCTCGGCCGCCGAATCTACGACCAAGATTCGTTACTACGCCGAGAACTGGCGCCAGCCTTTCCATAAGGACTACACCGAGACTTCCGTCAGCCGTGCATTCGAGCAGTTGCTCGCTCTGCGTGCTGATCTGGAGGAAGCGGTTGCTCGCGTTCAAGGCCACGAATCTTCGCCAGCCGCGCTTTCGCCCTCCGCATCGCCGAACGTTCATGCGGCGCCGCCGATGAAAGTCGCAGAAATACGATCCGGGGCGGCCGTCGCATCTCCCACATCCGCTCCGCCGATGGATCTTTCCGGAATCGGAGAACCGGGGCCCGAGCGAATCTCCGCTTCGCCCAAGCAACCGGCGGCGCCAGGGAATCCGGCGAAAGTTTCCGCCGATTCCGCAGCAACGCCCACGGGTGCGGCAGAAGTTGAGAAGTGTCTGGAAGCAATTTGGGAGCAGTTGATTGCAGCTCCACCTTCGCGGGGCCGCTCCATGTCGACGGTCGTGCTGCAAGACACCAAAGTTCTGCTCTCGTCGTGGGAAGTGGCAGCCTTTGTGGCGGAAGGCGGACAAGAGGCTGAAGACTTGCGCCGCTCGGTTGTCGCACGCGCATTGCTGGCAGTTGCGATGGACCAGCGGAAACGCTCGGGGGAGCAGGGCGCGCTCGCTTCAGCTCTCCTCCACGCGCGCGGCGAGGTTTCCTACTTCCAGGGACGTGTGGAGCAAGCAAAACGCTCCAAGAACACAGAAGCAGCCGTGAACCTGGGAATCAGCACGAAGCGCCTGCTCTCGACGATCGAAGAAGCGGAAAAACTCCAGCCCTGAGCAAGGGGGTAGTCCTTTTTTGAATCAAGCCAGCGTCCTGATCGTCTCGGACGATACAGAATTTGCTCGCGCCGTCGCAGCGCGCTGGCAGGCGGAGAGGCATGTCCCTGAAGTAACTCTCGTCACCAGCGACCTATGGCACCCCTCGAGCGGAACTGGCTATGAACTCGTAATCGTCGGCCCCATCCGTAACGGAAAAGCGTCCTCCATTCTCTCTTCACTCGAAGCGAGCCCTTCCACGGCGGTAGTGTGCGTGGTCGAAGACGAAAAAGAGATAGCTCCCTTGCGCGCGCGGCATACGCAGGCTCTCGTGATTCCGCGGCAGGATGGATGGACAGGGACTTTGATCGTGCTGTCGAACGAAGCACTGCGCCGCGTGGAAGCAGTTAGCCGCGCGCAGCGCGCCGAACGCACTGCGCTCGAATCGCAACGCCAGGCTGCTCTTGGCCGCTATATGCTCGAAATGCGGCCCGGTGTGAACAACGCGCTGACGTCCGTGATCGGCAATGCCGACTTATTGCTGCTCGAACCCGGGCAGGTTTCAGCTGAATGTCGTGAGCAGATTCACACGATTCACGCGATGGCGCTGCGCCTAAACGAGGTAATGCAGCGATTCTCATCGCTGGCGACGGAGATGCGGGCCGCTGAGACGGAATCTCAAGCTGAGACGGAGACTTACGTCCCGCGCTACGTTGCAGGCCCATAGCGTCAATTTCCGAGCTCGTAAGTTATTGCAATTGAAGCGGTTTGCATTCTAGTCGCAGGATGCGAAATAGGCGTGGGGCGTGGCTCTGAAGTTGCAATTATTTTACATGAAGTTATCTCTGCGGAGGTGCGCACGTGCTGAAGAAAGTGTTGGTGGTGGACGACTCGCAAGCAGAAATCCGGCTGATGCAGTCGTTCCTGCAACAAGGGGGCTTTCATTCGGTGGGGATTTCCGATCCAACGAAAATTGAAGAGACGATCGAAGAGGAGCGGCCGAGCGTCATCCTTCTCGACGTGGTGATGCCGCAACGAAATGGTTTTCAGGCATGCCGGGACTTGAAGTCGGAAGGTCCGTACTCGCAGATTCCTGTGATTCTCGTCACGTCGAAGACGGCGCCGAGCGATCGTTACTGGGGCGAACAGCAGGGAGCGAACGGATACGTTTCGAAGCCGTTCACGCCGGAAGAGCTGATCAGTGCGGTGAAAAGGTTTGCCTGATGGCGGGTAAGCAACAAAGCGCGCAGGAAAACGCAGGATTGCCGGTCGAGATGATAGGGGGAGAGTTTCTCGAAAATGAATCGTTTTTCGAGGAACGGCTGCCCGAGCGGCAGTACTGCGTTTTCCGCGCTGGCCGCGAGCGTTTCTGTCTTTCAGTGCTCGAAGTGGAAGAAGTGGTTGACTGGCCGATCGTGACCCGGATTCCACTGGCTCCGGCGTTCTTAATGGGAGTCTTCAATCTCCGCGGAACGATCGTGCCGTTGATCGACATTGCGTTTACGGAAGGACGTCGGCCCGGACTGCTGCCGAAGCACGTAGTAGTCGCAGCGCTCAAGGGTGAGGGCCAGCGCGACGATTTGAGAGTTGGCATCGCGTCGGATGAAGTGATCGGAACGTTCTCGGCGACGGAAGAAGCGCTGCTCGATCAGGCGCCGAACGATGTTCCGCACTGCCGAGGGATGTTGCGGCATGACGACCGGTTGGCGCTGGTCGTCGATTTGCGCCGTTTGACGGATGTGTTTCCAGTTCCTGTGATTTAGGGCGCGAGGGGTTCGCGCAGGTTTCTTGGTGCTTGGGAGGAAGTCATGAAAGCTCGTTTGAGTTCCACCGTCTGGCTGCTGGTCTTGTGGGTCAGCGTCGCGGTTTTTGGCGTTCTGGGCCTTGCTTACTACGCCGGCATTCACTCCGGCGCGCAGCCAGCAGACGCTGCTTCGTCAGCCGGTGCCGCGAGCGGCGCCTTGATCGGCGCAGCCGTGCTTGCGCTTCTCGCGTCCATTTCGGTGGTGTGGGTACTGAGCAAGCGGGTGTTGAAACCGGTGGACGAGCTTGCGAAATTCTCCGAACGAATCGTAGCGGGCGATTCACGCGCGCGCGCCGAAATCGAATCTGGTGATGAGTTCGAGTTCATCGCGGAGAATTTCAATCGCAGCGCCGCGAAAGTTGCGCATGCAATCACCAACCAGCAAGCGCAGGAATCCTTGCAGCGCAGCATCACCGACCTCTTGAACACGATTAAAGAAGTTGCTCGCGGCGATTTGACCATTCGCGGCAAAGTCACCAACGACGCGCTGGGCAACGTCGTCGATTCCGTGAACTTCATGCTCGACAATTTCACCAAAGTTCTCGAACGCGTTCGCAAGGCCGCGATCGACGTGAGCGCGAGCGCCAACCAGATTCTTGATGCGGCCGATGACATGACTGCGGGCGCGACCCAACAGGACCAGGAAATCACCAATACTTCATCGGCCGTGGAAGAACTCACCGTGTCGATGAAACAAGTTTCAAACAACGCGGAAGCGAGTGCAGAAGCTGCCCGTCGCGCGCTCGACGCTGCCGAACAGGGAAACCGCGCTGTCCGCGACACGCTCGAAGGTATGCAGCGCATCCGCGCTTCGGTGCAGGCGACTGCAAAAAAGATTAAATCACTCGGCGATCGTTCTCTCGAAATTTCCGAAATCATCAACGTGATTAACGACATCACGGAGCAAACCAACTTGCTGGCTTTGAACGCAGCCATCGAAGCGGCTCGCGCAGGTGATGCGGGCCGTGGTTTCGCGGTTGTCGCTGACGAAGTCCGAAAGCTGGCTGAACACTCCCGCAGCGCGACGAAAGACATTGCGGCACTGATCAAGGCTATTCAGGCCGAGACGAACGAAGCGGTCGTCGTGATGGAAGAAGGCACGCGCGAAGTGGAAGTGGGAGCCGGCCTGGCAGATCAAGCCGGTAAAGCTCTCGAAGCGATTTCGAGCGTCGTCCGGCAGTCGGCCGAACTCGTTCAGGAAATTTCGCTCGCCTCGAAGCAGCAGGTGCGCGGCACGGAAGGTGTTGCAAACGCGATGCAAATCATTTCCGGCATTACGCGCCAGACAACTCAGGGCGCGCGCCAAACTGCGTCGACGGTAGGCAACATGGTGAAGCTGTCCGAGCAATTGAACGAAGCGCTCGCTCAGTTCCGTTCGCAATCGCAGCCGTCGAGGCAGCCTGAGGCGGCAGAGGACACGCGCCCGTCAGCGCCCGTAGGCGCTCGGTAAATCCGGGCTGGCAGCAGCGATCGCCGGCACCCATTACTGCCGGCGGCTGACGTGTGCCGAACATGAAACAGCATCCAGCCACAACCGCGAAACTCACCGAGCTTGAGCTCGACGAGATTCGCACGCTCATCGAACAGCGTTCCGCCATTCTTTTTGATGCGTCGCGCGAGCGCTTTTTCTCAACGCGCATTCGCGAACATCTCGAGGAAAAGAATCTTTCGAGCGGAACGGATTTATTGCGGGAAGTGCGCGCATCGAGCATCGAGTATGAAACCCTGCTCGAAAAGCTCCTGACCCAGGAAACATCGTTTTTCCGTTATCCGGCAGTCTACGAAGCGCTCGAAAAAAAGATTTTGCCGGAGATTCAGGAGCGCAAATTCTGGGAGAGTCCGCGAGCGCTGCGAATCTGGAGCGCGGGCTGCTCTACGGGAGAGGAACCGTATTCAATCGCGATAACCGTAAGCGATGCGCTCAAATTCCCGGAGGCTTGGGAGATCGAGATACTCGCCACAGACGTCAGCCGCCGCGCGCTACGCCATGCCGAGCGCGGCGCGTACTCACGCCGAAGTCTGGGTGAGGTTTCGTTGCACCAGGTGGAATCATATTTCACGCCGACCAAACACGGCTATCTGGTGAGGCCGCGCATCCGGCGATTGATTTCGTTTGCGCAGATGAACATGGTCGATTCCTTTTACGTCGGGAAGCTCGACTGCATCTTCTGCATGAACGTACTGATGTATTTCTCTGAGGAGCGCCGCGTTTCGCTTTTGCAGCGCTTCTACGATGCGCTCGAGCCCGGCGGGTATTTCTTTTTGGGTCATTCGGAGACGCTTTCCAACGTGCCGATGAAATTCGAATCGATCTTGCTCGGTGATTGCCTTACCTATCGCAAGCCCGTGGCGGCTGCGGCCGAACATCGTCGCGCGCCGGCTTTGGTGGAGGGAAATCTGTGAACGGGCCCGGCCACGAATCGGTCGAACTATTCCTCCAGGAGGCTTCAGAGAACCTCCAGTATCTGCGGGAGTATTCCGGGCTGTTGCAGGAACCGCAGACAAAGCCCGAAGATCTCGACAAGCTCTACATCGCATCGCACACGCTTGCTGGAACGTCCGCGAGCTACGGTTTCCCGCAATTTTCCGAAGTGGCAGGCAAGATGGCTCACATTTTTCACTACGCCATGAATGCCACTCTCACTGCGGACATGCACGGCCCTCTTACGGAATTTATCTCCGATGCAATTTCAGTTCTCGAATTCGATCTGCTGCAAATCAGTTCGACCGGAGTAGAGACCGCCGAAGACATCGCTGCGTTCAAGCAGCGCTACGCTTTCGCTTTTCCTGCTGCCCAAGTAACGGATGCAGCCAATGAGTCTGCGGCTGGCGAAGCAGGCGAGGGCGAACCAATTCCCGAAGTTTTTCCGGCGCCATCGTTTGCCGATCGCTTGCCCGAGGACGGTGAAGTTCCTGAAGAGGTTCTCGAGTTTTTCGTGCCCGAAGCCGAAGAGCACTTGCAAGCCGTGACGGAGTGCTTGTTGGCTCTCGAAGCAGCGCCAAACCCCGAAGAAATTCACCGGCTGTTCCGTTCGATGCACACGGTAAAGGGCTCTGCGGCGCAAGTTGGATTGCATCGCTTGTCGGCGGTGGCGCATCGCGTGGAAGATCTGATCGGCCAACTGCGCGACGGCGTGCTGCAACCGAACGCTGAGATTGTCGATATCTGCCTCGAGTCCGTCGACGTGCTGAAAAAGTTGCTGCACCGCCAATGGGCGACCGCCGCCGAGATGGCGACTGCAGTTGACCCGCTCCTCGCGCGTATTTCGGACCTCGTGCCGGAAGCGCAAGCGGAAACGAGCCCCGACGCAAATTCCACACTCGGCAGCGAAACAGCCAGCTCCGGAACTCAATCGCTGCCAGACGAAACTGCACCGCACGCAGTCACGACGCGCGCTCCGGCGCCGCAAGCCCTGCCGCAAGCGAAATCGGTCCGCATCTCGCTCGAGCGTCTCGATCGCATGATGAACGCAGTGGGAGAGCTCGTCATCAACCGTACGAGAATGCTCGGAAGGCTGTCAGAACTGGCGAAGCTGGTGGAAGTTCTCACATTTTCGAAGGGCCGCCTCGCAAATAAAGTTTCCGATTTTCAAGACAAACACGAGTTCAGCCGCTTGAATGTCGGACTTGTCCCCGGCAGCCATGCCCCGCAGATGGATACCTTCGGCGGCAGTTTCAAGATGACGCCGGCGATCATGTCCAACGACCTGCTCGAGTTCAGTGAACTCGAAATGGACCGCTACGACGATGTGAATATTCTTTCACGATCGCTCACCGAGATTTCGGCAGACGTGACAGAGGTTCTCACGCAGCTCGAAGGATTTATGGGCCGCGTCGATTCTGACATCGACGAGTTCACGAAACTCGCACACCACCTGCAGGATGAAATCACGGCAGCGCGCATGGTGCCGATCGGAAATCTCTACACGCGACTCTCGCGTACCGTGCGCGACGCAGCGAAAGCCACTGGCAAACCGGTCGACCTTTCGCTCGAAGGTGCCGACACCGAACTCGACAACAACATCATCCAGCACATTTCCGATCCGCTGATTCATCTGGTCCGGAACGCCGTGGCACATGGAGTTGAAAATGCCGATTCGCGTCGCGCAGCCGGAAAATCTGAAAAGGCTCACATCGCGGTTCGCGCATATCATCGCGGCAATCACATTTTCGTCGAAGTGGAAGATGACGGCCGAGGAATCGACTACGAGCGCGTGCGCCAGGGCGTAATCCAATCAGGCGAACTATCTCCCGTCGCCGCCGCGGAACTTTCCGAACGCGAATTGCGCGAGTATCTTTTCCGGCCCGGTTTCACCACTGCTTCGTCGATGACGGAACTGGCCGGCCGTGGCGTAGGGCTCGATGTAGTTCGCTCCAACGTACACGCGCTGAATGGCGAAATCGAAGTTCGTTCGGAATTTGGGCGCGGCGCGTGCTTTACGGTAAAAGTACCGCTCACTCTGATCATCTCGCAGGCGCTATTCGTACGCTGCGGGACTTCTACCTTCGCACTACCTCTCGCATTTGTAGAAGAGATTCGTCGCCTGAAGCCAGAAGAAATCGAAGACGTGGGCGGAAAACTACTTACGCGTGTTCGCGGCGCCGTTACAGAAGTAGTCCGCCTCGACCTTCAACTCGCGCTGCCCCCGCTGGAACCGCTAAACGGCTACTTTCATATGGTCATCGTGAAAGTTGCGGGGAAACACGTCGGCGTCGTTGTCGAAGAAGTTCTCGGCAAAGACGAAATCGTCATCAAGAACCTTGGCGACTATCTCCGTCGCGTAAAACTTTTTCCCGGCACCACGATCGCTCCTGACGGCAGCTTAATTCTGCTGATCGATTTGAATCGCCTGGTTTCAGCGGACACGGCGGACCACCATGCGCTCCCTTCTTCTTCTCCAGCTGCGCGCGTGTTTGCGCCGGGTGCGGAAGCGGTAGCAGCGGGCACAATTCCTGCCGAAGCAGTCGACCCGGTTGCGAACGACCGCGTCGTAGTCGTCGCCGACGATTCAATCAGCGTCCGCAAATTCGTCGGGCGCATGCTCGAAAAGGCCGGCTATCGAGTGAAACTCGCGTCCGACGGCCTCGAAGCTTCCGAAATCGTCGCACAGATCGGCTGCCACTTGATTATTACCGACCTCGAAATGCCGCGCATGAACGGCTACGAATTGCTCGCGCATCTTCGCCAGGATCCTGCGACGCGACGAATTCCGGTGCTCGTGGTCACGTCACGAGCCGGTGCTAAACACCGCGACCGCGCGATGAAAGAAGGCGCTTCGGCATTCTTGACCAAGCCCGTGCAGGAAGATCAGCTGATCGCAACTGTCACAGGTTTGATGGAAGCGGAAACACCACAGAGCTATACGGGCGTGCTCGTGCCGGGACGGCGGAACTGAAATGGTGAAAACGACCGAGAAAAAACTCCGCGTGCTCGTTGTGGACGATTCCGCCTTCATGTGCAAAGTCCTCAAAGAGATTATCAACGCGGATCCACAGCTCGAAGTGGTGGGCCAAGGTCGCGACGGCCGTGATGCAGTCGCGCTCGCCGAATCGCTCCGTCCCGACGTGATTACGATGGACATCAACATGCCCCACGTCGACGGCCTCGAAGCCACCGAACTCATCATGTCTCAGAATCCGCGACCAATCGTAATCGTCAGTTCCGAATCGCGCGAAGGTGCATCCAGCACGCTGCGTGCTCTCGAACTTGGCGCGATCGATTTTGTTCCGAAGCCGTCCAGCGGCATCGATCTCGACATGAAGAACGTGCGCGATGAACTCACGCGCAAACTGAAGATGGCCGCTAAGGTTCGCGTGGTGCGCACTGCCACGCGCGCGAAAGTCCCAGCTCCTCACGAGGCGACCGCAGTGCCTTCGGGCTACGCTGCAGCCACAGCAATCGCTGCGCAAAATGGCGGCAAGTTCCCGATGGTCGTCATTGCGGCCTCAACGGGCGGGCCAGCCGCCGTGATGCGTGTTGTCTCCGGACTGCCGAAAGATCTCCCAGCAGCAATATTTCTAGTACTTCACATGCCGGCTGCATTCACAAAGCAATTCACAGTGCAATTGGCGGAGATATCGCAGATGCCTGTGAAAGAAGCGGAATCGAACGAGCCTGCGCAACCCGGCGTTATCTATTTGTGTCCCGGGTCGCACCACTTGCGACTCTCGTCCACGGGAAAAATCGCGTTGGATGCCGGGCCGCGAATCGACGGCTATCGTCCATGCGCCGATGTTGCGTTCGAATCCGTCGCCGCATACGCACGAGCGCT
>Ga0210388_10002699_pt1 | contig 13794 bp, 9 predicted proteins | sample IncBWC19OmetaG_FD_155485 | JGI IMG/M metagenome (GOLD analysis project Ga0210388, IMG submission 155485) | Forest soil microbial communities from Barre Woods Harvard Forest LTER site, Petersham, Massachusetts, United States - Inc-BW-C-19-O ...
GCGGGTCAAACCCTCCTCCGCCCCCTCCATCCGAATCCTCGCAGATGCTGACGAGTCAGGACGTCGACGCCCTGGTCCAGGCCGCCGCTACCGCCGCGCAATCCGACACGATGGCCATCGCCGTCGTCGACCGCCTCGGCAGGATTCTCGCCATCTACAAAGGCTCCTCCGCGCCGGCGTTGGCCGCCGGAAACTTCGGCGACATGGTCCCGCCCGACGAGCTTGCCGTCTCGGTCGCGCGCACCGGCGCGTTTTTCAGCAGCGACCAATCGCCTCTCTCGTCACGCACCGTTCGATTCATCAGCGGGATCCACTTCCCACCCGGCGTGATGAACGCGTCCAATGCCGCGCTCTATGGCATCGAAAATACGAATCGCGGCTGCACCCTGTCACCCGGCCTCTCCGCCTCCGTTCCCCCGGCCGGCCTGATCGACGGCTCTCTGCCCGGCCTCGGCGTCGCCACCGGCAAGGCCGACGTGACGGACAGCGACCCGACAGCCGTGAATCCCGGCGGCGTCCCTATTTTCAAGAACGGCATCATGGTCGGAGGCATCGGAGTCGCCGGAGTCGATCCACTCACCGCCGAATACTCTGCCTTCACCGCGACGCAGATCGATTTCGACGGTGTCTTTAATAACGTGGCGGCCCTTCCGCCTCCGGGCGAAGTGATCATCGACGGCATCGCGCTCCCCTTCGTCAATCAAACGACCCCGCCGGCCGGCACCGTCCCCGGCACATTCAACTCCGCGAACTACACCAAGAATCCCATCGACAGTCCCGGTCAGCCGCCGGAGGGCTACTTGATCCCGGCGACCAACGGAGTCGGCGGTCTCACCGCCGCCCAAGTCACCAGCATCATCACGAACGCCGTGAACACAGCCATGGTCACGCGCGCCCTGATCCGGCTCCCCGTGGGAGTCCGCGCGGAGATGAGCATTGCCGTCAGCGATCTGGATGGAAACATCATCGGCCTCTACCGCATGCCAGACGGCACCGTCTTCAGCATCGACGTCGCCGCCTCCAAAGCCCGCAACGTAGTCTACTTTTCCAGTGCCGTGCGCCAACCGCAGGACCTCAACGACGTCCCCATCGGAACCGCCGTCACCAACCGCACCATCGGCTTCGGTGCCCAGCCGCTCTTCCCGCCGGGCATCAACGGCACGTCCCCCGGCCCATTCTTCAACCTCTACACGCAGGACGTCGCCAGCCCCTGCACGCAGGGATTTCAAACGCCAAGCGCCTCCTGGCCCGCCATCAATCAAAGCGGCATCGTATTCTTCCCGGGATCGGAACCGCTCTACGTGAATGGCCAACTCGTGGGAGGGCTCGGCGTTAGCGGCGACGGCGTCGATCAGGACGACTACGTAACGGCAGGCGGCGGCGTCGGCTACGAGGCCCCACTGTCGATTCAGGCCGACGAAATCATGATCGAAGGCGTCCGCCTCCCCTATCTGCACTTCCCCCGTAACCCCACGCAATAGGGTGTCGGAAATCCTTGACGCGATCGAATCCGCCAGGCCGCGACGAGAAGGAAAGACGTATAGAAGTAAATGTAGCGCCGCCGTCTTCAGCGCGGCTTGTGGGTTTTACTTGCGCTATCCCTGCCGCAACTTATGCCCGGCCAAATTCCCCAAACCGTCATAAGCCGCATACTTATACATCTCCGAAAGCGTCGGATAATTGAAAACAAAATCGATAAAAAGATCGATCCCCCCGCCCGACTCCAAAACCATCATCCCCAAATGAATCAACTCTGTTGCGGTCTCTCCAATAATGTGCACTCCCAGCAGCAAATGATTGTCGCGCCGGAAAATCAATTTCAACAGTCCGGCCGGATCGCCTGCAATCAACCCCCGTGCATTATTCGCATACCGCGCTCGCCCCACTTCATACTCGATTTTCTTCTCGCGGCAGCTTTCTTCCGATTCCCCCACCGCCGAAATCTCCGGAATGGTGTAAACCCCCATCGGCAGCATCGACGCCAGCCTCTGCTTGTACTCGAACCCAAAAGCATGGCAAGCCGCCACGCGCCCCTGCTCCATCGACGTCGAAGCCAGCGCCGGAAACCCAATCACGTCTCCCGCCGCGTAAACCGAAGGCGCCGCGGTCTGGTACGAGCTATTCACCTCGATGTACCCGCGCTTGTTCACCCCCAGCCCGGCCTTTTCCAGACGCAGGTCGTCCACCGTCCCGCGCCGCCCCGCCGCAAATAGCGCCGCTTCCATTTCGATCGTCGCGCCCGATGGCATCGAAATCCTCACGCCCTGCTTCGTCCGCTCGATCGGACCCATTCGCTCGCCCAGATAAAACTTCACGCCCAGCCCCGCCAGCCGTTCGCGCAGCGCCGCCGAAATTTCCGCGTCCAGAAATGGCAGCACCCGCTCGCGCCCGTCCACCAGCGCCACCTCCACGCCCAGCGCCGTGAAAATCGAGGCGTACTCGCACCCGATCACCCCGCCGCCCACCACCGCCAGACTCCGCGGAATCCGTCCCATCTTCAAAATCGAGTCCGAATCGAAGATCGCCTCATCATCGAACGGAATCTCCGCCGGCCGGTGCGGCCGAGAACCGGTGGCAATCAGAATCGCCTCGCCCCGCAGTTGCTCCACGCCGCCCGCAGGGCGCCTCACCGACACGGTGTGCGCGTCCTCAAACGACGCCGTCCCCGAAACCAGTTCGATCCCGTGCGCCGCCAGGTTCGCGCGGATCTTCTCGCGCTCGATACCCACCAGCACGTCCTTGCGATGCGTGAAGCTCTCTACCGTCAATCCCTCGCGCAGCGAATAATCGATCCCGTAGAGCCCGCGCTGCTTCAGCCCCGAAAAATAAAGCGCCGATTCGCGCAGGATCTTACTCGGCAGCGTTCCCGTGTTGATGCAGGCCCCGCCTAGCTCCGGGACGCACTCGACGAGCGCCACGCGCTTGCCGAAATACGCTGCCTGCGCCGCGCCCTTTTCGCCGGCCGGGCCCGAGCCGATCACCACCAGATCAAATTGCCGCACGATTCACCTCAGGAGGGCATTCACCTGCTGCATCTGTCGCGAAAAAATCCGCGGATCGTAGGAAGAAGGAGCCTGGAGCTGCTGAAACAGCGCGCTGATCGCCGCGCGGATGTCGGCTGAGTTCGCCACTTTCGCGTCGCGGTCGTAGGCCACGAAAAGCGACTGGATCGCCATCGCTGCCTGCGCCGCCGATTGCTCGCCCTCTCCGGAAATTTCGTCCGCATCGCCGCAAATCTTCCGCAGTAACCGCATCGTCGCCGCCGGATCGTATGCCGCGCCCTGCACGCTCGCCACCACTGCGTCCGCCGTGCGCGACACGTTCGTCGCCGCCGCCGCCACCGCCTCGCGGTCCGGATTCAGCACGCTCATCAGCGCCGTCACCTGCGTCACCTGATCGTCCAACTCGTGAGCCTGCGTCCCGGCCAGCTCCTGTACCGCGTCGCGAAACACCGCATACCGCGCTGAGTTCCACGGTGGATCGCCCGGCCGCCGCCCCGGATACCCGCGTGCCTGGCGCCAGCTTTGTTCCGGCGGCGTCAGGCTGTGATGGCACGCGTAGCACTGCATCTCGGAAAACTCCGGCCAGTTTTTCCCCTTCGTGCGCCCCGCCAGCCGCACCATCGACTCGCGCAGCTCGACCGCCTGTCCCGTGATCAGCTCACGCACGTCGTACCACGGATCGCTACCGGTCGTTTCCCCCGGCTCGCCGGGCACCTTCCAGTGCCGCGGCATCGCCGCCGAAAACGAGGCCAGCTCGAAAAACAGATCCGGATGCCCCGCCGCGATCATTGGGTGATCCACGAATTTTTCCTCGCTGCCCAGGTGGCAGCTCAGGCATTTCTCCGTGCGCTTCACGATGTCGCGCGTATCCACCATCCCCGCCGCCACCGATTGCGCGTGCGTCCAGTTCCGCTCCGTGTGCGGGCCCAGCCATCCCGACGCCGGCCCGTGGCAGCTTTCACAGCTCACGCCTTCGCTCACGTCAAACGTCCGTGACCGCAGCTCCGCCGGAGGATTCAGCGCATGGCACGCCAGGCATTTCGGCGCCGCCTCCGCCTTGCCCACGCCCAGAATGCCCGCCATCCGCTCGCCCGTCGCACCCGTCAGCGCGTTATACGCTCGCGCATGTTTATCCTGAACGATCCAGATGCTGTACTCGTTCTGCAGCACCTCGTTGATGTTTTGCGGCGTGATCGCGCCGTGGCAAGCCGTGGAAGCGCAAGATCCTGGCCCGGTATATTTCCCGGCTCCCGGGGACGCCGCGGCACCTGATTGCGCAACAGTGATCGAAGGCAAAACCGCCGTCAGCAGAAGGGCTGCGGCACGCAGCGGCAACGAGCGAGAGGGCGTGGACTGGGCCAAAGTGATCATGTCCCGTTCGGCAGCCATACTCTACCCCAATTTTCCCCGCCGCCAATCGCCGATCTCGATCCGACCCATACGATCCCTGAAGGTTCCCTGGCGCCGGCTTCCCATCGGCCGGCGTTTATTGCAAATTCGTTTTCCGCGCTGACGTTTTGGCTCTGCTCGTTCCCTGGGTGCCTCTGTGGCAGGAATCTGTTCAGCCCCAGCCGTTTACTTGCCCAACCATCTCTGCTATATCCTGTTGCGTCACCATCTCCACCACCGCGATTGATTCCGCCGCGGAATTGAACGACCCTCTGTCTGGGAGAGTCACGTTGATCTTCGACGGGTTGCGGGAGATCCAGCACCGTTTCGGTTACCTGCCCGCCGAAGAATTAAAGATCCTCGCCGCGAAAATCGACGTTCCGCTCTACCGTCTCCACGGCGTCGCCAGCTTTTATCCGCATTTTCGTCTCACGCCGCCGCCGAAAGCCGATGTCGCCGTCTGCCAGGACATGTCCTGCCACCTGCGCGGCGCAGACGGTCTCCGCGCGCGTCTCGAGGATCGCTTGCAGAATCTCAGCAGCGCGGATGTCACCATCCGTGGAATTTCCTGCCTCGGCCGTTGTGACACCGCGCCTGCCATCGCCGTCAACGACCGCATCTATACGCGCCTCACTGAATCGGAGATCGAGGAAATGATTCGCGACGTGGTCACGCAGGGCGCGCAGCCTCAGCCCGCGCTTTCGCCGCGCGGCGTTCGGTGCGCTTCCGACCCGTACGCCGCTCCAGACGGGCGCTACGCCGTCGTCCGCCGCCTGGTCCAATCGCGCGACTGGGACGCGGCCTTCGCACAGCTGAAAGCCTCGGGCCTTCGCGGCCTCGGCGGCGCCGGCTTCCCCACGGAATCCAAGTGGCAGCTGGTTCGCCAGCAACCGGGCGCCGAGAAATACATCGTCTGCAACGCGGACGAAAGCGAGCCGGGCACGATCAAGGATCGCTTCATCCTTACGAACATTCCGCACCTCGTGATCGAAGGAATGATTCTCGCCGGCCTGCTGACCGGGGCGAAAACGGGCGTCCTCTACATCCGCCACGAATACGACGAGCAGGAAAAAATCCTGCACGACGAAATCGCGCGCTGCAAACGCGAAGGCCTTCTCGGCTCGAGCGTTCTCGGCAGCGAATTCGCCTTCGATCTCGAGCTCTTCGTCAGCCCAGGCGGCTACATCTGCGGCGAAGAAAGCGCTCTGCTGGAAGCCATCGAAGGCAAGCGCGCCGAGCCGCGCAACAAGCCTCCGTTTCCCGTCGCGCAGGGCCTGTGGAACAAGCCAACCGTCATCAATAATGTCGAGACATTCGCCAATGTCCCGCCGATCCTCGTCCGCGGCGTCGAATGGTACAAAGCGCAGGGCGTCGGCGGCTGCGCCGGGCTGAAATTCGTCGGCATCAGCGGCGATATCGCCAAGCCCGGTGTGTACGAAGTCCCGATGGGCACCACGATTTCCGATCTGATCTACAGATACGCCGGCGGCATCCCCGGTGGGAAAAACCTGAAAGGCTTCGCTCCATCGGGTCCGTCTTCCGGCTACCTGCCGGCGTCGATGGCCGACGTAAGACTCGATTTCAAGGCTCTCGCCGACGCAGGCTCGATGCTTGGTTCCGGTGCCGTCGTCGTCTGCGACGAAAGCACCTGCATGCTCGATATGGCGCTGAACTCCACGAAATTTTTCCGCAACGAGTCCTGCGGAAAATGCGTTCCGTGCCGCGTCGGGTCGCAAAAAATGGTCGACCTGCTTACCGGCTGGACGCAGGGCAGCGTCGGCTCCGGCGATCGCACTCTGATCGACGAGCTGTCCGACGCGCTGCGTCTCACTTCGATCTGCGGCCTCGGCCAGGTCGTGCCCGCGCCCATCGCGTCCGTGATGAAGCACTTCCCCGACGAAATCGAAGCGCACCTCTCGCGCCGCGAATGTTCCTCCGGCGTCTGCTTTGCTGGCCTGCCAACGGTTAGAGAAGTGATCGCCGCGCCGAGGCGGGCATGATCGCCGCCGGCCTGATCGAGCTCACCATCGACGGCAAGAAAATCGCCGTTCCCAAAGACACGACGGTCTTCGACGCCGCGCGTCTGAACGGCATCGCCATCCCCACGCTCTGCCATCAGCAGAACGAAACCCCGGTCGGCGTCTGCCGCCTCTGCGTCGTGGACGTCAACGCGCGCGTCTTCACCGCCTCCTGCGTGCGCCCGGTCGAGCCAAACATGGTCGTCACTACCTCGTCCGAGAAAGTCCAGCGCGCGCGCCGCACCCTGATCGAAATGTTGATGGCCGACCACCCTTCGCCTTGCGCACGCCAGCAGCATTCTGGCGATTGCGAGCTCGAAACGCTCGCGCGCCAGGAAAACGTCACCCAGCCGCGCTTCTCGCACCGCACGACCGGCCGCAGCAGGGACGATTCCTCGATGAGCATCGCCGTCGATTTCGACGCCTGCATCCTGTGTGACCGCTGCATCCGCGGCTGCAGCGAGATCCGCGAAAATTTCGTTCTCGGCCGCATGGGCAAAGGCTCGCACACCGGAATCGCCTTCGACGATAACGAGCCGATGGGCGAATCCAGCTGCGTTTCCTGCGGCGAGTGCATGGTTTCCTGCCCCACCGGCGCGCTCACCAACAAAGGCGTTACGGGCACGGCGCTCGGCGCTGGCCCGGCGTTCGAAACCGTTTCACCCGACGAGCTCCAATCGCTGCCCGTTTTCAAAGGCGTCAGCGGCACGTTCCTGAGCCTGAATCGCGGAGCCGTGGTGAAGCGCGCTTTCCGCAAGGGCGACGTCATCTGCCGCGAGGGCGAATACGGCTCGACCGCCTTCTACATTCTCGACGGCAAAGCGCAGGTTTCCATCTCCACGCCGATGGCGCACGTGAAAACGCAGAGCAGTCTGAAGAAATTCATCGGCAAGCTTTCCAGCTCGCTCGCCCAACGCAGCCGCGACCGCCGCGACGAAGAAGCCGACCAGCGCTGGATTCCCATCGACGCACCGATGGACCTGAGCTACGACGATCCCGTCGCCGAGCTCGGCCCCGGCGACCTCTTCGGCGAAATGACCTGTATGAGCCTCTATCCGCGCTCGGCCACCGTGCGCGCGGAAACCGATTGCACCATGCTCGAAATGTTGCGCAACGTGCTCGACATCATGCAGCGCAACAAGAATTTCCGCGCCCAGCTCGACAAGTCCTACCGCCAGCGCGCGCTCGATAGCCATCTGCGTTCCGTGCCCGTCTTTGCCGAGCTAACCGACGAATTCATCGGCAGCCTGCGCGAATCGGTCGAGTTGATCCGCTACGCGCCGGGACAGGTGATTTGCCGCCAGGGCGATCCGGCCGACAGCTTTTATCTGGTGCGCATCGGCTTCGTGAAAGTCTCGCAAACGCATCCCGGCGGCGACATGGTTCTCGCCTATCTTTCGCGCGGCGATTATTTCGGCGAAACGGGCCTGCTCGCGGGAGACATCCGCACGGCCACCTGCACCGCGCTCGACCATGTAGAGCTTGTGCGCATCGGCGCCGACGATTTCAACCGCATGATGGCGCAGTTCCCGGCAGTGCGGCAGAAACTTCAAACCGTGGAGCACGAGCGCGCGCAGATGAATCGCGAGCGGCTCTCCGTGGTGCAGAGCGTGCCGCTGGATAATTTCCTGGCGCAGGGGCTGATGGAAGCGCAAAGCCTGCTGTTGCTCGACCTAAACAGCTGCACGCGCTGCGACGCCTGCGTACGCGCCTGCGCGGATTCCCACGACGGCATCACGCGCCTGGTGCGCGAAGGCCTGCGCTTCGATCACTATCTCGTCGCGACTTCGTGCCGCCAGTGTCTCGACCCCCTGTGCATGGTCGGCTGCCCGGTCGGCTCGATCCGCCGCCGCAATTCGCTCGAGGTGATCATCGAGGACTGGTGCATCGGCTGCGGCCTGTGCGCCGAAAATTGCCCGTATGGCAACATCAATCTGCACCCGTTCAACGTGGACGTGGACGATCCGATGCATCCGGGCCGCAAAATCGCCGCGGTGAAGCAGAAAGCCACGTCGTGCGATCTGTGCACGCATCTGAGCGAGCCGAGCTGCGTCTACGCCTGCCCGCACGACGCAGCGCACCGCGTGGATCCGCGAAAATTCTTCGCCGGCCTGCTGGGCCAGGCGCCCGGCATCGCGCAAAAGCCCTAGCCCACGATTAACTGTGCGCATCGACCACACACACAGAAAATGGCTCGGCGCCTCACTCATCATTCTCGGCGCATCGACCGCCATTTACGTTCCCTACGCCGCGCGCACGCCGTCCGGCCCGAGCGGCGGCAGCGCGCCCGGGCTCACGTTCGGAGTCATCGGCTCGGTTTTCATGATTTTCGCCGGGTTGCTGGCCGGACGAAAAAAGGTTCCGATCTGGCGGCTCGGCCGGGCGCAAACCTGGATGCGCGGGCATCTCTGGCTCGGGCTGCTGAGCCTGCCGATCATCTTGTTCCACGCCGGATTCCGCTTCGGCGGGCCGCTCACAACGGTGCTGATGGTTCTTCTGATTATCGTGGTAGCCAGCGGCGTCTTCGGCGCACTGTTGCAGCACTACATGCCGAACATGATGACGACGCAGGTTCCGTCGGAAACCATCTTCGAGCAGATCGATCACGTTCGCGAGCAGCTGGTGGCCGGCGCGGATGAAACGATCGCCGCGGCGGAATCAGCTTCGACCACGGAAGAGAGCGCGGCGCCGCTCGTCGATTTCTACCGCCGCGAAATGCGGCCGTTTATCGAAAGCCGCGGGAAAAAGCATCCACTGCTTTCGAATCCCGATCGCGCGCGGAGCACGTTTGAAGGACTGCGCATGTTGCTGCCGCCCGGCCTGCAGGACGCGGCGAAAAAACTCGAGCAGATTTGCGAAGAGGAACGCCAGCTTCGCCGCCAGTCACTCATGCATCACTGGCTGCATGGCTGGCTGATGCTGCACATCCCGCTGTCGTTCGCGCTGCTGCTGTTGGGCGTGGTGCACGCGATCACGGCGTTGCGGTATTAAAGGAGCGAGGCGAGAGCACGTGGCCGGCGCGGAGAGACCGACAAAACGACGCGCACAGCGCATCGACATGAACTATTTCAAGCGCCCGCATGCGTTCCGGAGTTGGCGCTTGTGGCTGTCGATTACCGCGCCTGTCCTGGCGATCGCGTGGATCGCGTGGCACGCCGTAAGCGGGAATCAGCGCGTCTATAGCGCGGGGCAAATGTCGTCGGCGCACGCGGTGCTGGCCGCGAAATGCGACGCCTGCCATTTCACGATGGCAGGGTTTTTTAATAAAAAGACCAGCGACCGCGCATGCCTGGCCTGCCACGACGGGCCAATCCATCACGCGGACCAGCTGTTCACGCCGCACTGCTCGAGCTGCCACGAAGAGCATCGCGGGCTTCCTCAACTTGCGAAGACTTCTGACGCGGCCTGCACGCAGTGCCATGCCGACCTGCGATCCAGCGGCGGCGCCGTGAGATTCGTGCGCGACATCGAGAATTTCGGCTCGGGCCATCCTGAGTTTGCGGCGCTGCGGCCGGGAGCGGTCGATCCCGGCACGATCAAGCTGAATCACGCCGTGCACATGAAGAAAAACCTGGCCGGGCCGAACGGGCCGGTGCAGCTTGATTGTGACGATTGCCACCGGCCGCCGGATTCGACCGATCCATGGCGATTCGCCACGCCCGCGCCGCAGGTTTCGATGACCGTGTCGACGATTGCGATGATGAACACGATCGCTTCCGCTTCGCCGTCGGCGATGCCGCCGAGCATCGAGAAATCCGATCGGGCGGCGATCGTGCTGGCGCGGGCGTTGATGGCGCCGCCGACGTACGCGAAAGCCTGCGCGGCCTGCCACGGATTGCAATTCGACAAGAGGTTTGCCGAAGGCGCGCCGCACGATACCCCGGGAGTGATCCACGCCTTCCTGCTGCAGGAATTCACGCAGTACATCGCGGCGCACCCGGCGGAGGTGCGCGAGATGGTGCCCGTACCAGGATTGCCGCAGAAGCTGCAGCCGGCAGCGGTGCGGGTGCTGACGCCGCAGCAGTGGGTCACCGAGCGCCTGGCTGAATCGGAGCAGCTGCTGTACGGCAAGACGTGCCGGCAGTGCCACCGGATCGATTTCGCGTCCGCCGCGGGGCTACCCGTGGTGGCGAAATCGAATATCACGCCGCGCTGGATGCCGCACGCGAATTTCAATCACGACCGGCACCAGATGGTGGCGTGCACGGAATGTCACGCGGCGCTGACGAGCCGCGAGACCTCCGACATTCTACTGCCAGCCATCGCGACCTGCGAGAATTGCCATCATTCGGGCAAGGACGCGGCTGAAGCGCGGTGCTTCGAGTGCCACGCCTATCACGATTGGACCAAAGCGAAAGAGATGAAGGGGAAACTAACGCTTCCGGGGCTTGGGGACTAGCGATGTCGCGGCTCCGGACGGGTAAAGTGGCTGGAACGTCGCCGCTAGATAGGCGAAAACGCCAGTCGGGTGATTGGCGATCCGAGGAACCTACTTCGATTTCATTACGTAGACTCCGTCCCAGTCTGATTCCGGGGCGTTCTCCAAATACTCCAGCGCGCGCTGCAGGAAGACTCGGGTGGGGCCATCGTCTGGGTAGATGCCGAGAAGTTCGCCGAATTGGGCTGAGGCTTCGCGCCAGTCTTGATTGCGATAGAAATGCATGGCGCGGTCGAAGCCGGTTAGCAGGCCTTCGAACTTCGGATGCTCTCTGGCGACACCCAGCAACTCGTAGATTGTGACCGGGTGGTTTTTGCCTTTTACTTTTATTTTGTCGAGTTCGCGGCAGACGAATTTCCCGGCCACATCGTGATAGGTGCTCTCGCTGATCACGATTTGAATCTGATATTGCTTGGTGATTCCTTCGAGGCGCGAGGCGAGGTTCACGTTATCGCCCATGACCGTCCAGGCCAGGCGTTTTTCCGAGCCCATGTTGCCCACGTTGACCGGGCCCGTGTTGAGACCGATGCCGATGGCGATGGGCGGGCGATCTTCCTGATTCCATTTTTCGTTGAGCCTCACGAGCGCCTGCGACATTTCGAGCGCGCAGTGGCAAGCGGACTCCGCGTGATCGCTCTGCGGGTAGGGCGAGCCCCAGAAGGCCATGATCGCGTCGCCGATGTATTTATCGAGCGTGCCAAGATTGGCGAAGAGGACGTCCGTCATTGCACCGAGATATTCGTTGAGCAGGCGGACGAGCTCGTCGGCGGAAAGGCCCTCGGAAATGGTGGTGAATCCGCGGATGTCGCTGAACATAACCGTCAATTCTTTCGTTTCGCCGCCGGGATGAATGTATTTCTGTGGATTTTTTTCGATCAGGCCGATGACGCCGGGCGAAAGATACTGCGCGAAGCTTTTGCGGATTTTGCGCTTTTCGCCCTCCTCGAAAATCATGCGAAAGCTGGTGATGGCGGCGTAGTTCGCGGCGAGCGTACCGGCCGGAAGCACGAAGCCGAGCCAGCGCCCCTCGCGCGCGAAGGCAAAATAGACGAGCCAGCCGAATCCAGCGAGCGCGAGCAGCACGGTGATCGTGGACCATAGTGGTTTTACACTGCTGAAGAGATAACCGAAGCCGAGGCCGAACAGCAGGATGAAGCCGAGGTCGGTGATTTCCTCGCGGAAGCCGCGGGTGAGGAAGGTGCGTCCCGTTTCGTTGCTGTGGAGGATGTTGTCGATGATGTTGGCGTGGACCTCGACTCCCATGTAGGCTTCGCCGCCGCCTTCAAACGGAGTGTTGCGAAGGTCGCCGATCGCCAAAGCCGTGGCGCCGACGAGAACGATCTTGTCCTTGAAGGTGTTCGCGGGAACGGCGCCGCTCATCACGTCCCACATGGAGTAGTGCGCGTAGGTGCCGTAGGGGCCGGTGTAATTGATCAGCGCACTGCCGTCGCGGGCCTGGCGCATGGTGTGGCTGCCGAACTGGATGCGCTCGAGGCCGTCGGAGGCGATGTAAGCGGCGATCTGCTGATCGGGAATGGCTTCGTATTCGCGGACGACCTGCATGGCGAGAGAGGGGAAATAATCCTGATCGCGATAGCGTTTGATAAGCAGGGCGTGACGCAGCGTGCCGTCGGGATCGGGATTGATGTCGATGAAACCGTAGGATGCGGCAGCCTCGGCGAGGATTTTGATATTGGCTTCGGCTCCGGATGCGACGCGGCCGCCGTTCTGCACCCAGGCCTGACTCATGTCGAAATCCCGGCCGTCTTTCGATTTCACTTTATAAACTTGCGGGAAATTCTTGGCCCAGACGATGTTGAAATAGTCGTCTTCGAGTTTGGGGTCAGCGTGTTTTGCAGCCTCGGCATCGAGGAAAAGATGGCCGAGGATCACATCGCCGGCACGCTTCATGGAATCCGCGAAAAGGGCGTCTGGATCGCCGGAGGCCTCGAGCTCCTGAATTTTTCTCTCCACGCCAGCTGGCGCGGACGGGCCGAGCTCCGTTTGCAGGCGTTCGAGCGCTTCTTTGCCGCCGTTGGTTTCCGGCGTGGGAAACGTGGCGTCGAAGGCGATCACCCTGGCGCCGCTGGCACTGAGGCGGTCAACGAGCGTCGCGTAGGTTTTGCGCGGCAGGGGGAACGAGCCGACTTCCTGAAGCGTACGTTCGTCGATGCCGACGATGACGATGCGATCGTCGTGAGGGCGCTGGCCGCGCATGCCGAAGCGCATGTCGAGCGAGCTTTGTTCGATGCTTTGCAGGAAGGCGATCCCGGCGCGGGTGTCGGCCCCGTAGCCAAAGTAGGCGAAAAGCCAGACGCCCGCGACGGTGACGAAGATGGCGAGGGCGAGGTCGATCTTGAAAACGGAGATGCGCAACCACGCCGGCCAGCGTGAGGGCGTGTTTTGCCGCGGGCTCATAGAGATGGCGGGTAGCGCGTGTTGCTCAGGGGCTCAAGCCCATTTTCTTTGGAGCAATTTAATGTCGCGGGTAAACCCGCGATCCACAAACCTTCAAGACCAAGGCTCAAGCCCGTCAATCGACGGACGCTTTTCCGTGGCGCTTAAGCCCCGACGCTTTCACCGGGCGGGGCTCAGCTCAGCAGGTGCGGACGCGCCGGCATTCTAACCGACGAACGGAGGCCGCGAAATCAGGGGCAGTTAGCATTTGTGGAAACCCTGCAACCCCTGGGTCCGCCGGGACCCAAGCCGACGCCCAAGCCTACCCCGATTCCGGTCGCAATCGCGCCGCCGATAATGATTGTCTTCAAGCCGCCTCCGGCATTGACGCCTCGGGGACCTCTGCCCGGAGGCGGCAGATTTCCGTTGTCGGGCACGTCGGTGGCAAGCAGCCCGGCCTGCGATTCATCGGGCGGTGTGGTCGAGGGCTGAAAGCCCGCGGTCGGGATGGCGTTCGTGATCACGACCATTTGACCCTCCGTAAGCGTGA
>Ga0210388_10002702_pt1 | contig 13786 bp, 5 predicted proteins | sample IncBWC19OmetaG_FD_155485 | JGI IMG/M metagenome (GOLD analysis project Ga0210388, IMG submission 155485) | Forest soil microbial communities from Barre Woods Harvard Forest LTER site, Petersham, Massachusetts, United States - Inc-BW-C-19-O ...
CACACCGCGCTCGAACCGGCTTTCCCGGATGGTTCGCCGAAATCGACAACACTCGGGTCCTGTACGCAATAAATGGTTTTGCCTGTTGCACGGTCGCGCCATTGATTCTCGGGTATGCCTGTCGACGCGGGATGCCTTCCCGACAGAAGAACAGAGTGGCCTGGGCCCGTTTCGGTAAACGCATGTTCGTGAAAGGCGTTCTCGAAAAATACTCCTTCGTTCTGCAACCGCCCCAACCCGCCCGGAAGTCCGGCGCCATAGCGGTCCATGATCTCGCCGGACAGCATGTCCACCGAGATCATGATCACCAAATTTGGACGTTTCTTGGGCTGGTCGGCGCCTCTGAGCGTCATCGCGAAAACGGCGAAAAGGACGCAACAGATGCCGGCAGCTACGGCGTATTTCTTGCTCATGGAATGCTCCTGATGAAAGTCACTCGACTTCGAACACCAGAATCTCCGCTTTCCGATCGCCGTTCTTGGGCGCCGCCACGAAGTACCGATTCAACTCGGGAACCAGGCGCGCCGTTTTAGCTACCGGTCCGGTCGGCACCGTACCCAGCAGCTTGTAGTGGTCAGCATCGGTCTGCTCATAAACATCCACCGCGCCATCGCTAGCCGCGTAGATTCGCTTCTTCCCCGGGTCGAACACCAAGTCGTCCGTCCCTTTGGTAATCGGCAGGGCTTCCAGCTCTTTGCCGCTCTCCGTGTCCAGCACCACCATCTTGCCATCCCGGCACCCCACAAACAGGCGGTGATTCGCTTCATCCAAGGCCATGGGTACATTCACCTTGCCCAGAGTAATCGGCCAAGTCGCCATGATGGTGCGATGTTCCCGGTCCACAACTTCAATGGTGTTTTTCCCGCGGTTGTTCACAAACATCCTTGAGCTTCCGCTTTCAAGCGTGATGGCTTCAAGCGAATTGCTCTCCACTCTCATTTCGCCGACGATCTCACCGGTGTCGGTGGAGACAACACTGATCATCTCGAAATCCTGTTTGGCATCCTTGCCGCCATTGTCAATGTACAGATAGTGGCTCACCGGATCGTACCCAACGGAATCCGCATCAACCCGCAGCTTCACCGTCTTCATGATTTTGTAGGACACGCCGTCGATGATCCGGAGTGACCCATCCACGCCATCCGTTACGTAGATCCGATTGAGATCCTCCCGGTAGACCACAGCGTGGGGTTCACCGATTCCATCGACGGTCCGAATGTGCTTGCCGGTACGAATGTCAAAAACCTCGAGACACTTGGCTGCTTCCGGTGTGACGAATAGCCGGCTGTGCTTGAGATCGACACCGAAGTGATCGAAATGACCACTCACATCCCCGGGCAAAGCGATGCGCTGAATCAGTTTCAATTGGGCGGTCGCCCGGCCGGGCAGCAACGCGGCGATCAGCGCGAACCCCACGCAGAAACTGCGACAGATTGGAAAGAACGAGTTTTTTATTTTCATGGTTGCTAGTTCCCCCGCTTTGTCTACGGGACAATCAAAAGCGCAATTTCAATGACAGTTGCAGTGACCGAGGCCCTCCCGTCTCATACAGTGAGTTCAACGCGCTACCCTGGTTGGCCAGTGTGCTAGTGGCGTACCCAAACACACCAGGACCATCCGTGACGTTCGGATCAAACGCTGCAAACTGCGGGTGATTGAATATGTTGAACGCTTCCGCCCGGAACTGCAGTTTCAGCTTTTCCGAGATGCTGAAATCGCGCCGCACCGCCAGATCCAACTGGATTGCGTCGTACCCACGCAGAAAGTTGCGCGGCACGTCACCCTGCACCCCTACCGGAGTCAGGGAAAATGCGTTGTAGTTGACGATACGCCCTCCCGGATAACCGGATCCATAAAGATACACAGGCTGTCCCGGCACTAAGTTCGGCTCATAATTCAGCAGCGCCTGGGTAGTGGGGTCTTCGCCGTTGCTGCCCACCAGATCCACTGGAAGTGCCGAACGAGCGGAAAAATGAGGATCCAGGCTCCAATGCTCCAGAAGACCTTTCAGCACGGGGTTCGAATAACTGCCAGGTATCGCGTATGTCGCGCCGAGCTGGAAGTTATGCCGGATGTCGAAATCTGAACTGGCGCGGAGGAGTTCAGGAATCGCGAAATTATTCGTGGAATCGTCGATCGAATGGGACCAGGTGTAGGACGCCAGCACCTGCAGGCCGTGCGAAAGGTTGCGCTGGAATTTCACTTGCAACGCATTGTAGGACGAACTCGCGACGTTCGAAACGACATCAGCCGAGTTGCCCGACTGAAAATTCATGTTGCCCAGGTAATAGGGGTAGTAGGATAGCAGCGCCAGCAGATCATGGCCGTTAGAGCCTACGTAATTCACGGTCAATGTCTGATGCCGGCCCAGACGCTGTTCCACGGCAAAGTTCCATTGGGCCGTGTACGGCAGCCGCAGGTGCGGATCGAACGCCAGTATGCTCTGCTGATAAGGCGGCGCCAGGCTCACCGGAGGAAGAGTCAACTGCGCGGGCGTAAGCGGGAAAGGTGCGCCCGGGTGCATCGTGCTGGTCGCGAAACCCAAGTAATTTGAGAAGCCAAACGAGGCTAGAATATTGCCCAGATCGTAAAACAGGCCGAAGCCGGCCCGCAATACCGTTTCGTAGCCGGGGTTTGAGCCCAGTTGGTAAGCCACGCCCACACGCGGCGCGAAACCGTGCCAATCGGTGGCCCAGAGCTGACTGTTCGTAGGTGCCACCGTCGCGGTAGCGAGATTGGTGATCTGATCCAGCCGGTATGGCAGGTAGCCGATTTCGTTGCCTGGAGCCGGGTTGACATCCCAGCGCAATCCCAGGGACAGCGATAAGCGCCGCGTCGCCTTCCACTCATCCTGCACGAAAGCCGAGAAATTGGTGAAGACCGGTTCGGACGCGACACTGCCATGGGGAACGTTCTCGTCGATTGCCGGCGTGTTGGTCAACACCTGAGCTTCGCTTTGGAACTCTACCTCCTCTTTCGTGATGCTCGGAATGGCGTAGGTGGAGATCCGGCGCCAGTCCACTCCGAACGACACAGCGTGGGACCCCAGCGTCCAGTGGTGCGTGTCTACCAGGTTGTACTGGTGTTGGGTGTAGTTGTTCCCCTCCAACTCGTATTCGGCTTTTCCTCCCGTGGTGAAGTATGTACGGAAAGTCAGTTGGGTGCCGATGGGATTGAATGGCTGCCCGTTTGGTCCGAGATAACTGCTAACGCTCACTGGCACTCCGCCACCGAAGTCGCTGCCAATCTCATGTTCTCCGGAAACGTTTTGGGTAAAGTTGAAACGCAGCTCGTTCGTCTGGGTGGTCGAAAGCATGCTGGTCGCCCCCAAAGTGACCGACTGCACGTTGGCCTCAATGTTGTCATGGATGGGTACGTCGTTGAAGTACCACCCGCTCGATGGCGTGTTGGCATAACGGCCGAAGATCCGCACTTTGTCGCTGACGCTGTGATCGATTCGCACGCTGACGCTGTCCAGGCTGGAAGGCTGCGAGTAGGTGAGAGTGTAGTAGGCAAGCCCAGGACTTTGCGGCAATTCCCCTCCGTTCGGAATCGGGAAACCGTTCAGAAAAGGCTGTAGCACCGACGGCGCCTCCTTTCGGAGTGACAGATCGGGGACCACCCAAAGCGAAGCCGGCACCGGCGAGATCAGCCGCAAACCTTCGTAATTGAAAAAGAAAAAGGTCTTGTCCTTGCCATTGTAGACGTGCGGAATGATCACTGGCCCGCCCAGTGTACCGCCGAAGTCGTTCTGGTGCTCCCCGGTCTTGGGATAGCCATAATAATTGTTGAAGAAGTCGGTGGCGTCCAAATCGCCGTTGCGGAAATAATCGAACAGCGATCCGTGCCAGATGTTTGTGCCGCCGCGAGTGGTCAACGCGAACTGGCCGCCCGGTGTGCGGCCGTACTCCGCCGAATAGGTAGAGGTGAGGGCGCGGAATTCCTGCAAATCGTCGAGCGAAACCATGCTCTGCGTGGTGCCGATGATGGTCATGCCCGGCACGGAGCCCGAATACCCGGCGCCGCCAACTTCATTGTCGATCTTGGCGCCGCTGTTGGCGCTCACGCCATCCACCGTGAAGTAGTTGGATTCGGTGCGTTGACCATTCACAGTGATCTCTCCGCCATAACCGACTTGGCCCTGCCCGGGTACCAGGGACACGCCAGGCACGATGGTCAGCAGGTTCTGCAGGCTTCGCCCGTTGAGCGGAATATTGTCTACAAACTGACGGTCGATCACTGTACTCACTGTGGCATCCGCCTGATTCACGTTAATTTGGTCGCCGCTGACGGTGACCACTTCCTTGCTGATACCAATTTTCATGGTGAAGTCAATGCGCATGTTCTGCGCCGTCTCCACCGTGATGTCCTCACGGGACATGGTTTCGAAACCATCGGCCGATACCGTCATCCGATAGCGGCCAGGAGCCAGCTCGGGAACCACGTAGAGTCCCGAGCTATCGGGTGTTGTGGTGCGTTCCGTGGCGGTATCCTGATTGATCACTTTGAGCTTGGCCGTAGAAATGGCAGCGTCGCTCGAATCTTTCACAAAACCTGAGATTTGGGCATTTTGCCCAAACAACGAACACACGAAGAGCGTACTCAAAACTAGTTGTCTCATAATTGACCTCGTTTAAGCTGCAGTTGCGGGCTGCTAGGCTCAGTTTCGGCTTAGCTCTGCGACCCCCTTGGCGATCGAATTCTTCAGCAGCAGGACCTGCTGCATGTCTGGCTGAGATCCCCCGGACGGAGGATCGGACTCTCGAGCCGCGTGCTCGGTAAAAAGGACACCAACATCCTGATCGAACTTTTTCATGTTGGTGAACAACAAGAGAATGTCATTTCGACGGGAAACCGGTTCACTTGTCCCGGGCTCGAGCGGACTCTGCGCCGGCGGAAATAGCGGAGCCACCAACTCTTCCAGCGCAGCCCATTGTACGGATAACTCCCGGATGTGGTTCCCGGCCATTTGCTTTACTTCCGGTGGCGGAGCGTCGGCGTAACGTTCCGAAAGACGGCGCAGTGCGTAGACGCGCCGCAAGCAGTTCCGCGAAGTCTCCAGCAGTTCGAAAACGAAGGCGTGGCGTGCCTCTAGATCCGGAAACTGGTCTCGAAGCCATTCCGCCAAGACGGGTGGTTGCTCGTTGCCGGCCGCCGGGGGCGTGGACAGCATAGCCGCGATGTCATTTCGCGAGGCGACATCCTCCGGCGACAACAACGATACCCTCAGGTTTCGGACATTGCCGAGTCTGTTTGTCAAAACTTCTTTCCGTCGCTCGGAATCGACAATTCCAGCAACCTCAATCCCGCTCGCATTTCGACGGATGCGAACGTCTTCGCCCAGGTCCGCCTTCAGTTCATGCAGGGCGAGCCGCGCGGCGAGTTCGGTCTGGTCGAGATCCACATCAGCGGGAGTGGCGGCCGGTGGTCCTTCCAATGGAGTGTTCCGCGGAGTCTCCCAGGCGTGGCGAACTGGCGCCGATGGTGCATCAGCCACTGCGAACGGGCTCTGGCGCTCCGGAACAGATTCGGACGCGATGGCTCGGAATTCGAATTCCAGCTTGCCGGTATGGAGCACCTCTGCGATTGGCGAATAATCACTGCGGTCCAAAGTGAGCCGTAGCGCGGGCGCTCGCAACTCAATCGTCTGAGACTTGTATTTCACGCGAGAGCTCTCAAGATTCCCGGCCAGAGCGCGATACGTATCTGGCGCCGGTTCGAATCGCCACGCTGTCTCCTCGGTTAACAGCGGAGGCGTGCCTTCTTCCTTTGCTGTTTTAATCAATCTCCCGGATTCGTCGATCAACTGAGTTAACTTCATTCTGGAATTCGCTTTGCGCCACACTTCCACACGCCGGCGTTGCAGCCCCAATGACCCCTTTGGCCTTTCCACGAGATCAAAGGTGCGGTGTAGCACCAGACCTGCCGCGGCCGTTCGCTCCCATTCTTCGGCCCGGCTCACCAGTACTGCCGCGCTCAATGTTGTCTCCCGACTCTGCACAAACAACAGAACTACGATCATGCCCATGGCAACGAGACCGCTCCAGAAACGCGGGCCTATCCATGCCGAGGGTCGGAACAGTATCCCCAATGGACTAAACCAAGCAGAAGGCTGGTCGCTCGACACAGCCCTAGGAACTCCCGTGGAACGCTCAAGAACGCGCGACTCAAGATGCTCAGGCTCAGGCTCGGGCTCGCCGTACCGCACGTGCAAGGTCGGCCACGGATCGTCAAAAACAAGCCGAACCGAGAGCGTGCTTCCGTCGCTGAAGTCAAGATGGCCGGCCTGCTCGCATTCTCCTTCAGGTGGCACTGCCAAAACCGGCAGCATCAGCAAGCGAACATCATGCTCCGAGAATATTTCGACGAAATCGATGCGCTCCTGGATCGACACGCTGACGGAAAGATCGCTGCGTCCCCCCGCCACGGGCTGTGAAGCCAAGGGCAGACCGTTCACCGCGATATGAATTTCTTCCGGCGTTTGATCGAGTAACTTTTCGAACTTCCCGCGCCATCGACCGCTGGGTTGATCGTTATGTTGATCGTTATGTTGTTCCGATGAGTCGCCAGTAGCGGAGCCACTGCCGGGAGAGTCCGCGGGCGGCTTCTGGTCCTCCAGAGAAGGCAGGCCAAGATACGCCGCCGCCTGGTTCAAGCACCCGTGGCAGGACACAATATGAGCGAGCGTCAAGTGATCCACGGGTTTTTGGACCGAGGGCCCGTAAATCGTCTCGAAATCCGATTCGGAGAGACAGTCGCCCTGAGCGCTGCCGAAGATGCGGGATCGGAGAGAATCGATGATTTCGTTCTGTCCCAGGTCGGCGCTCTCGCGCACCGGCGTCCGCTTGGGTCCGGAGGAAGAAAGAGGAACCACCTTGCCCACCGCTTCAGCGCGACGCTGCAACAAGTACTCGCGCGCCTCACGGCGGGCATGACGCAAGCGCTCATTCACCGCACCTCGGGTCACCTGCATAAGCGCCGCCGTCTCCAGCACGTTGTAGCCGTGGAAGAAACGTAGAATCAGCAGGCTTCCAGTCTTGGATACCTCTTTGCGCTCGCACGTAAAGTCACAAACGGCAAAAAGGTCGTCTATCACCGACAGCAGGACTTCTTTGTCGGCCAGCCTGACGCCGTCGCTCGCCGAATCGAAATCGAGCGCTGAAAGTGAAAGATGGGGGAAGCGAAGATGCCTGTATAGCATCGAACGATGCACGTTGCGGACGATTGCATAGAGAAAGGCATCCAAGTCCCGAATCTGATCCAGGTCTGGCCGGAGCGCTATAAATTGGAGGAACGCGTCTTGAACCAGATCGCCCGCCTGCCACGGACGGTTGGTGCTGAAATGCCGCGCCCACTTGAGCGCCTGATGGTACCTTGCGAGAAAAACCTTCTCGTGTCCATCGATTGCTTTCGGCTCGTCCCAGAGTTGAAGCATCAGTTACTCAATTGCCCGACTACGAGTCTCCCTCTAACAAGGGGGACAAGAGTGCCAGTTGTCACGCGATCCACCAACATTTTTGGTTACAAATCTAAGAACTTTTTATGACGGATTCGTGTCCGAACGGCCCCGGCTCCCATTACGGTCGCGGTTCGGTAACGCATTCTTACTGAACCGCGACGGTGAGGGAGCCGGTGCTGTTGCCTTTTTTGGGGGCCCTTGATTCCATCCCCTGCTGCTTCTCCATCCGTGAGCGAAGCCTCTTAACCGCCGATCGAACCGGGTTTATGAACAGCGGCCATTCCACGACATCGCGGTACAGGCGGCTGCCCGCCTGATAATCCCAAACTGTGAAAACCAGATAGTCGCGATCGGGGTCCAAGTCCCTGGCATGAGGAACTGGTGCACCTGGAACGGCGTGTTGAACAGCAAAGGTCACGTCGCAGTACCCCTGAATGCCAAAGCTGAGCTGCCCCCAGTCTGCAACCGCCTTTGCCAGCGTTTCGGTGTCTCGGGAATCCTCAGTCTTTCCCTCCAGGCACACTGTTCTTGCCCTTACCAGGGCTTCAGGTAGCCGCGTTTGCTTGTCCCGGCCCATGGCAATGCCTATCCCGACAAGGGCCACGATGGTCCAGCGTCTCATGACTTCGTCAGGTTCGACATGTGTTGATACAGTGTAACCGCCGTTTATTACGAGTTCATTTCGGTCAGCGGGGGAATCCAAACAGGCACTAGCTTCGTTGAAGGTGCCTGGCCGCGCGCGTACTCCTGCCCCGTGTTTGCACTTCTTTCGAACACCCCTCCCTGCCGAGCCCTGGCGTTCACGTGAGGAACCTTCGCCGCGTCGTTAGTGGATCCCATAGGCGCGCCGTTATGAGTAACAACCCTCTGGTAAGCTTAAGCGGTTCCGCTTAGACGAATTAGGCTTTTGGGGGCGCGAGAATGGGCGCAAAGTAACTGGTAGCCGCTATTCCTCTCGCTCATAGTAAAAACTGCACCTCCAGGTAAAACAGTTGGACGGGGACGCCAGGCTGGATCGGCGGGCGCGGCATTCCGGGCTAAGTCTGAATGGGGATTCGGGCTAAAAAGCGGATCGATAACCGGCAAAAGGAGAAACATGCTTCGAAGATTGATTACATCTTGGCTGACAATTTCCGCACTTGTGCCGGTTATGAATATGGTTTGTCAGGCGCAGTCGCTGCCCCCGTTGACGCGTCACACCCGCGAAGCGACGCTCAATGGAGACGCGCAACTGGTGGGGCGTCTCCCCGCGGACGCGCCCCTGCGCCTGGTCCTGGTTCTGCCGCTTCGCAATCAGACCGAATTGGATAATTTCCTGACCGAACTCTACAATCCTTCCAGCCCCTCTTACCGGCAGTTTCTCACGGTGGGTGAGTTCACGGCGCGGTTTGGCCCCAGCCAGGAGGATTATGACGCAGTGATTCAATTCGCCAAAACGAATGGCTTTACCGTGGCTGGCACTTCGCTCAATCGCTTGAACCTGGATATCACCGGGCCGGTGGAGAGCATTGAACAAGCTTTCCATCTAACGATGGGCGTCTACAATCACCCCACCGAAAACCGAACCTTCTACGCGCCGGACCGGGAGCCCACGCCGAATCTGCGGGTGCAGCTCTGGCATATCGCGGGTCTGGATAACTTTTCGATTCCGCAACCCACCTACACGCGCAAAGGTGCAGGTGTGGGATCGAGCGCCACCACTGGCTCCGGTCCCTCGGCATCTTTTCTCGCGAGCGACATGCGGGCGGCATACTACGGCGGGGCAGCTCTCACCGGTACCGGCCAATCGCTCGGATTGCTGGAATATTACGGCACCGATTTGACCGATCTGAACACATACTACGCGAACGTTGGCCAAGCGAACTTTGTCCCCATAACACTTCTGTCCACCGACGGAACCAGCACCAGCTGTGTCTATCCTGCCTGCGACGACACCGAGCAGACCCTGGACATGACGCAAGCGCTGGGCATGGCCCCGGGTCTTTCCAGCCTGGTGGTGTACGTGGGATCCACCGATTCCGCCATTTTTAACGCCATGGCTACAGCCGTTCCGCTTAACGCGCAATTGAGTTCTTCGTGGGCCTGGAGCCCGGCCGACCCTAACACCGACAACCCGTACTTCCAGGAGTTTGCGGCGCAGGGTCAGAATCTGTTTCAAGCGACCGGCGACAGCGCCGCGTGGAAGACGACGTCAAAGATTTACCCTTCGGACGATGTGTATATCACGGCGGTGGGCGGAACGGACTTGAATACCAGCAGCGCCGCCGGTTCCTGGAGCTCAGAAACCGCTTGGGCCGACGGCGGCGGCGGTATCTCGCCGGATAAGTACGCCATTCCCTCCTGGCAGACCACCGCGGCCAGCCATTGCTCCAATTGCTCCAAAACTTATCGCAACGGTCCGGACGTCTCCGCGAACGCGAACTTTAGCTTCTACGTGTGTGCCGACCAAACTACCTGCACGGCCAACGAGTATGGCGGGACCAGTTTTGCGGCGCCCATGTGGGCCGGCTACCTTGCTCTGGTCAATGAACAGGCGGTCTCGAACAACGGCAAAACCGTGGGCTTCATCAATCCCACTCTTTATACCATTGGTTCGGGCTCGAGCTACCATACGGATTTCCACGACATCACCAGCGGCAGCAACGGATATTCGGCGGCCACCGGCTACGATTTGGCGACTGGCTGGGGCAGTCCGAATGGGACGGGGCTAATCAACGCACTGGCTGGCGTCTCCACCACGCCGAGCTTTTATCTCACGGCCACGCCCAGCCTGCAGCGGATCGCCACGGGTTCAAGCGGCAATTATACAATCACGGTGAACCCCACCAATAGCTTCACGGGCACGGGCAGCTTAACTGTGAGTGGGCAGCCGGCTGGCGTTACGGCGACATTGAATCCGTCCTCGGTGATTGGGTCCGGCTCAACCACCCTGACCGTAAGCGTGCCAGTAGGAATAGCGGGCGGCGCCTTCATCCTCACTATCGCCGGAACTAGTGGAAGCATCAAAGAGTCGGTGGATGTTCTCGTCACTGTCTTCACTCCAGCAACAGCGGTATTCGCGAAATACGACACCACTACGCAGGGGACATGGAAGGGCGTGTATGGGTCGAACGGTTCAGCCATCGACAGCGACTCTACCAACTATCCGGCCTACGCAACGGTGGCTCTCAATGGGGAGAGCAACTACGTCTGGGCCTCTTCCAGCACCGACGTGCGGGCCTTGGAGTCGGGAGTGTCGAGCGGCCGCATCGCCTCCACCTGGTACTCTTCCAGCTTTACTTTCAACATCAATCTGACCGACGGCAACGCCCATCAAATAGCCATGTATGCACTGGACTGGGACGCTCTGGGCCGCGCTGAGACTATTACCCTGACGGATGCGATTAGTGGCGCGATACTCGATACCCGGAACATTTCCAATTTCTCGAACGGGGAGTGGCTGGTCTGGAACCTCACCGGCAACGTGCTGGTGATCGTTACACAAACCGGGGACCAGAACGGCGTGATCAGCGGCATCTTCTTCGACCCGGCAACGCCGCTAACACCGGGCTTCGAGGTTTTGGCTACACCGTCCTCCCAGAGCACCGGCCGTTCCGCGATTGTAAAGTACACGGTGTCGGTTTCGCCGTCGGGTGGTTTTGCCGGGACCGTGGCGTTGAGCGCCACCGGGCTACCCACCGGCGCGACAGCCAGCTTTAATCCAACATCAATCACCGGCTCAGGCACTGCGACGCTGACGGTGACAACCAACAGCACGATTGCAGGCGGAAGCTATCCGATCGCCGTGACCGGTACGAGTGGAAGCTTAACTAACACCGCTACGGTGACACTCGCCGTGCAAGTGATAATACCGGCGTCAGCGGTATTTGCGAAATATGACCTCACCACCGAGGGGACATGGAAAGGCGTGTATGGGTCGAACGGATGGGCCATCGCGGATGACTCCACTAGTTATCCGGCTTATGCAACCGTGGCGTTCAACGGAGAGAGTAACTACGTCTGGGCATCTTCCACCACCGCTGTGCAGGCTCTAGAGTCGGGAGTGACGAACGGCCGGGTTGCAACTACCTGGTATTCGTCATCCAGCTTCACCATCAACGTCAACTTGACGGACGGCAACACTCATCAGGTAGCGATGTATGCAGTGGATTGGGGCGATCTCGGCCGCGCGCAGACCATCACGCTGACGGATGCCAACAGTGGGGCGTTGCTGGATACGCGCAGCATTTCCAATTTCTCGAATGGGGAGTGGCTGGTCTGGAACCTCAGCGGCAACGTACTGGTGACGGTAACACTTACCGGCGACCAGAATGCCGTGATCAGCGGCATCTTCTTCGATCCGCCGGCGACGTTGACGCCGGGCTTCGAGGTTTTGGCTTCACCTTCCTCGCAATCCATCGGACGTTCCGCCAGTGTGAACTACACGGTGACGGTTTCGCCGTCGGGTGGGTTTACGGGGACTGTGGCGTTGAGCGCCAGCGGGCTACCCAGCGGCGCGACAGCCAGCTTTAATCCAACATCAATCACCAGCTCAGGAACTGCAACGCTGACGGTGACAACCAACAACACCATTGCGGGTGGAAGCTATCCGATCACCGTGACCGGTGCGAGTGGAAGCTTAACTAACTCGGCCCCCGTGACGCTGGACGTGCAGGTGGTGATACCAGCCTCAGCGGCGTTTGCAAAATACGACACCACCACGCAGGGGACATGGAAAGGCGTGTACGGGTCGAACGGATATGCGATCGCGGACGACTCTACTAATTACCCGGGCTATGCGACGGTAGCTCTCAACGGGGAGGGCAATTACGTCTGGGCCTCATCCACCACCGACGTGGCCGCTTTGGAATCCGGAGTGACCAGCGGCCGCATCGCCTCCACCTGGTATTCGGGGTCTAGCTTTACCATCAATGTCAACTTGACGGACGGCAACACCCATCAGGTTGCGATGTACGCGGTGGATTGGGACGACCAGGGTCTCGCCGAAACAATCACGCTGACGGATGCCAATAGTGGGGCTCTGCTGGATACCCGCAGCATTTCCAACTTCCCGAATGGGGAGTGGCTGGTGTGGAACCTCACCGGAAACGTGCTGGTGACCGTTTCAGGGACCGGGGGCCAGAACGGCGTGATTAGCGGTATCTTCTTCGACCCGCCAGGGACTTTGACGCCATCCTTCGAGATCTTGACAACACCTGCCTCCGAGACTGTCGGGCGCTCCGCCAGTGTGAACTACACGGTGACCGTGTCGGCGGCGGGCGGCTTCGCGGGATCGGTGGCGTTGAGCGCCAGCGGGCTACCCAGCGGCGCGACAGCCAGCTTTAATCCCACGTCAATCACTGGCTCAGGCACTGCGACGTTGACAGTGACAACCAACAACACGGTTGCGGCCGGAAGCTATCCCATCACCGTGACCGGGGCGAGTGGAAGTTTGACGGAAAGCGCCAATGTGACGCTGGCCGTACAGGTGGTGGTACAGGCAGCAGCGGCGTTTCTGCGCTACGACACCACCACGCAAGGGACATGGAAAGGCGTGTATGGGTCGAACGGTTGGGCCATCCCGGACGACTCCACCAATTATCCGGCCTACGCGACGGTGGCTCTCAACGAGGAGAGTAATTACACCTGGGACTCCACCACCACCGATGTGCGGGCACTGGAGTCCGGAGTGACCAGCGGCCGCATCGCCTCCACCTGGTACTCGGGTTCTAGCTTTACCATCAACGTCAACCTTACCGACGGCAATACCCATCAGGTGGAAATGTACGCTGTGGATTGGGACGATCTGGGCCGCGCTGAGACCATTACCCTGACGGACGCGAAGAGTGGCGCGGTACTGGATACCCGCAGCATTTCCGGATTCTCAAGCGGAGAGTGGCTGGTCTGGAATCTCACCGGCAATGTGCTGGTGACCGTCACACTCACCGGGAACCAGAATGCCGTGATAAGCGGCCTCTTCTTCCAGTAGAACTATCGAGCGGAACGCGGCGATGTTTTCTCGAACGCAATCGACCGGGCAAGAAATATAGCTCTAAACGGAAAAGTTGGCGCGGGCTTCGGTGGCGGCAATTCGACACGGGCTCCGATCAGTGTCAACGCATCGACGCCGCAATTTGACATTCGTCGCAGGAAACGCTCAGGCACAGCTGCTTAAGCTCGCGCGGAAGTTGGTACTTGCCTTGCTCGAATGGCCGAAGCAACCATGATTGCTGGTACATGGCCGACCGTACCAACAAATTACAAAGTAACGGGATCATTCACCATATGGGCGGGTACACCTTATGCCCGCGTTCCGGTTATGGGCACCCCTTGACCAAATTCGAGTGA
>Ga0210388_10002703_pt1 | contig 13783 bp, 11 predicted proteins | sample IncBWC19OmetaG_FD_155485 | JGI IMG/M metagenome (GOLD analysis project Ga0210388, IMG submission 155485) | Forest soil microbial communities from Barre Woods Harvard Forest LTER site, Petersham, Massachusetts, United States - Inc-BW-C-19-O ...
CAATCGGGATGTATTCGGTGGGCCTTTTCGCAGTTAGAGAAACGCCAAATGGTACGGTGTTGACTCTCGCAGGCAGCGGCACGCTCGTGAAGATCGATGCGATCCACTACATTCTCACGGTTAGGCACGTCTGGAAGGAGGTCTTGGAAGTATCCAGTCAGTTGGGAGTGACTCTCCGGGAGAACGTCGATCACAGCCATTTGATCGATGTTCGCGTCGTTATTCCGTTCGGACCGGCAGAGCCAATCGGATGGACCGAGAACGGTCCGGACATTGTTTTACTCAGGATTCCCGAAGCCTATGTCGGGGCAATCAAGGCATTCAAGGTCTTCTATGACCTCTCTTGCTCAGAGCACCAGCTCCCACCTCGGGACTATCTTCAGACTTGGTTTGCGATCGGGGTCCCAGGATGTACGGGAACTTTCACACAGAATCACGCAAGCGTTGAGCAATTGGGAGCCGAGGTCGGATTTCTCGGCGAACGATTGGAAGGCATATTTGACCTGTGTGATGTGAACTTCAACGTCTCGCAGCTCCCTCCGCCAAAGTCTCTTGGTGGTATGAGCGGCGGTGGGCTCTGGAAAGTGTTCTTGTTCGAAGCGCCGACGACGGATGGGTTCGATTCAGTCGAAATTCTTGCCGGCGTCGTATTCTGGCAATTCGCCCTCAATGGAAAGAACAGAACTGTTCGATGCCACGGCGCCCAGAGCATTGAATGTATGAAGTCAGTCGTCCGTGAGAGCTAAGTTGAATATTAGCGGCCTCCTGGCGCACTCAGCGCTTGCGGTAGATATTCAGCGAGAAGTCCAATCTGCATTTTGTGATTTCGTTGAATTGAGACCATTCGATCTTTGAATCGCTAGTGAATGAGTCGTTCCCGAGGAATTCTCGGCAAATGCGGTGGAGATCATGCAGCGGAGAGCACGGCGAATCCCGTAGGATGGATTGAGATAAGAAAACACACATGCCCACAACACAAAACAAAGACTATTACGCGTTGCTAGGCGTCAAGAAGACGGCGACATCGGACGATATTCGCAAGGCGTTCAGGAAGCTGGCGCGGCGGTATCATCCGGACGTGAATCCGGGCGATAAGAAGGCTGAGGAGAAGTTCAAGGAGATATCCGAGGCTAACGATGTGCTGAGCGACGAGAAGAAGCGCAAGGTCTATGACCAGGTGGGGTTCTACTCCGACCAGATCGATCCGGCGCAGGCCGAGGCGTATGCGCGGCAGCAGAGCGCAGGCGGCCAGCCACCGGTCGACTTCGGCGGCTTTGACTTTTCCGGCTTTCAGGGCGCGGGCAGTCCGCAGCAGGGCGCGGGTTCGCAGTCGTGGGGCAGCTTCAAAGACATCTTCTCCGGAATTTTTTCCGGAGCGCAGCAGCCGCAGCGCCCTCGTGGCCCACAGCCGGGGACCGATCTTGAGTACCAAGCGACGGTGGACTTCTGGACGGCCATCCGTGGTGGTCAGGCACGCATCCAGATCAACCGCCAGGAGACTTGTCCCACCTGCCACGGCCAGGCCTCGACCGGCGGCCCAATGCAGTGTCCGGAATGCAATGGTACCGGGCAGGTGACGCAGATGGGTGGGCGCATGAAGTTCAACATCCCGTGCCCAGGCTGCAACGGGACTGGTCGGATCGCAAATGAATGCGCTACATGCCACGGTGAGGGTGTTGTGAGCCGCACGGAGACGGTGGATTTCCGCATCAAGGCGGGTACCCGCGACGGCCAGCGAATTCGGCTCCCCGGCAAAGGCAACGCGGGCCTCAATGGCGGCGCGCCCGGAGATCTGTTTCTCATCGTCCGCACCGGCACAAACCCGGTCTTTACACGCGCCGGTGATGACATTCACCTCACCGTCCCAGTTACCGTTGCCGAAGCCTCACTTGGAGCCAAGGTGGATGTGCCAACGATTGACGGCCGCGCGCAGTTGAAGATTCCGCCCGGCACGCAGAGCGGGCAGAAGCTGCGCATGCGCGATCGCGGCGTTGAAAACGCGCAGAATCCTGGCCAGCGCGGCGACCAGATTGTTGCCGTAGATGTAGTCATCCCCACGCTCAACGATGAGCGCAGCCGCGAAATCATGCGCGAGCTGGCCAAGCTCAACAACCAGGACCCGCGCGTGGCGCTATTCGACAAACTGTGAAAAAGCAGGGAACAGGGAATAGGGAATAGGGTACGGACCTAACGCACGTTGGGATGGATTGGCAAAAGAACCTCGGGCAACAATTACTGTAAGCTGTTGGCGGACACTAAATGGCTGCGAAGAGAAAATCGAAAGGCGCGTACATGATCTCGGCAGTAGCCGAGATGTACGAGATTCATCCGCAGACGCTCCGCCTCTATGAGCGCGAGGGGCTGCTCAAGCCGTCGCGCACCGAGGGCAACACTCGCCTCTACACCGACGAAGATCTGGAGCGGCTGGAGTTCATCCTCAACCTCGCCCGCGACCTCGGCGTCAATATTGCCGGTATCGGCATCATCCTGCAGATGCGCGAGCGCATGGAAGAGATGAACCGCCAAATGCAGAGCTTCGTCGAGTACGTGCGCACGGAGATGCTGACTCGCTTCCAGCAGAATGCGCCAGGGGCCGCGGGGGCCATCGTACCCATTCGCCGGCCTACAGTGGTTGCGAAGTCCGCGGCGCAGCGCAAGCCGTAAGCAACCCTGAGCGTTGACTGTATTCTTAATCCTGCATGTGGTACGCCCTCCTAGCCTTGGCCGCGGTCGGCCTCCTCACCTCCACGGGATTCGCCGCCATGGTGCTTGCCGCAGTGCCGGTCTATCTCAGGGAGCGGCGCGCAGCGCTTGCTCAAATGCAGGCCAGTCCCGGCTTCACCCCACCCCTCACGCTCCTCAAGCCTTTGCATGGAGCCGAAACGGGCCTTGAAGCCGACCTCGAAACATTCTTCCGCCAGGATTATCCGCTCTACGAGATTCTTTTCTGCGCCCGATCGGCTGAGGACGCCGGCCTTGAATCAGCGCGGCGGGTTGCAGCGCGCCATCCTCACGTCCAGTCCAAATTTCTCTTCACAGGCGAGCCGAAGTACATCAACGCCAAAGTAGCCTCCATGGAAGTCATGGAAGCCGCCGCCTCTTACGACATCCTCGTCATCAGTGACAGCGACGTCCGCGTGACGCCGGATTACCTGCGCGCTGTCGCCCTGCCCTTCGCCGACCCGCGCGTGGGCGCCATCACCTGCCCCTATCGCGGCGTCGCAGTCGAAGGCGGGTTGTGGGCGCGGTTGGAAGCCGTCGGGATGAGCGTGGAGATGACTGCCGGCGTTCTTGCCGCCCGCATGATGGAGGGGATGCAATTTGTTCTGGGTCCAACCATGGCCTTCCGCAGAGAGACCATTCGCCGCATGGGCGGCTTCAAAGTCACAGCCGACTACTGCGCCGACGATTTTGTTCTCGGCAACGAGACATACAACCTGGGCGAGAAGGTGGCGCTCAGTCACCACGCCATCGACCACATGGTCATCAACTCTGACTTCGTTGATTCCATGAAGCACCAGATCCGTTGGATGAAGTCGACTAGGTTCTCGCGGCCTGCGGGACACCTCGGCACGGCGCTCACTTTCAGTGTCCCCTACGGCATCCTCGCCCTCGCCGCAGCGGCCGCACTTGGCCACCCGCGATGGGGCATCGCCCTATTGGCATGGAGCATCGCCACGCGCCTGGCTCTCTCGCTCGCCGTCGGACGCGCCGTGGTCGGCGATCGAAGGTGGTTTGCGTCCCTCATCCTCTATCCGATTCGCGATCTAATGGGTTTCTGCTTCTGGCTAGCAAGCTACTGGGGAAATCGCGTACTTTGGCGCGGTCGCGTCTTCGAACTTCTGCCCGGCGGGAAAATGCGAGAGGCGAAATAGGGCGCCTTCACCGCAGCCGAACCCCGGGTGCCCCATCTTCGGCGCAGCTTTATCGCGCCTAAGGTGGGAGAGCACAAACCCAAAAACGGGAACTTCAAACTTTCACCCATCCGCTATTTCAACGGCCGGTCCGTCCACAGTGCCTTGTCAGCCAGGTTCTGCACCAGATAAAGCCGACGGGCCAGAAGGCTTTCCGCTTTGTTCTGGTTCAGGTCCTGCGCGAAAAGCCATTTCCGCTCGCCCGTTCCCCATGCCTTTGACAGCCGGTCTTCGGAAAAGAAAATATCCGGCGCGTCGGGATAGCAGGAACCCCACAGCAGCGGCGTACCCTCACCATGTTGTCCGCAGCGCGGCAACACCAGGTCCGCCGGCTTGCCGTGGAAGAAGTTATGCGAGTAGAAAACCACCGAGGAAGCATCTGACTGCTCGCCGAAGATGATGAAGGTGTCCGCGGGCGTGCCTTTCGCGATGATCGTATCCGCGAACGGCTTCGAGCTGAGCATCGGCGCAAAGCGCGCAAAGGCGATGTGTGCGGCGATTAGAAACACAGTCATCGTGAGCGCGACGCTGACAGTGGAGGCCAGATGTTTCCCGCGCACGCGCAGCAACCATCCAAGCGCCGGCCCGATGAGCAGAACAATGGCAGCTATCACAGCGGGCAGCCGCAGCGCTGCGAACGAAGGGCCGGTGAGGTCGAAGAAGTGGGACATGGAGAGCGTGTAGTCGCCCACAGCGCGATGAGCCAGCAGCGTACCGATATCGGTGACGTAGGGCAGATGGCGCGAATCCCACAAACCCCACACCAACGCCACCGCGGAAAGCACGCCAACGACGGCAAAGGTAGCCTGCGCACCGCTTAGCCAGGCAGTCGATAGCAGCGGATTCCGGCTGCCAGGCCCGCCATCCGCGCTCCCGTCCAAACCACGCTTTTCCTCAACACCTGCCAGCACCGCTGCAATCAGGATGAATAGCGGAGGCCAAACCGGAAACGTGTAGTACTCCTGATTTGAAGAGATGGAGAAGAACAGCAGCGTCCACGCGGAGAACAGCGAAAGCAGCCACACCGTGCGCACGCGAAACTTCAGACCGATGACGTAGCTGGCAACGTCGTCGCGGTTAGCGTGATCGAGATAAAAGTCGACCGTCTGGCCGGCGTCCTGGCGCAGGTGTTTCATCCAGTGGTTGCGCGTCTTCCATGCAATGGCCACCAGCGCCGGCAGAAACAGGCTCCAGGGAAACAGCCACACCAGGTGCAGCACCCAGTAAAGGTATCCCGGCAGCTTGTTGTAGTCGTGCGGGTAGCGCAGGCTGAAGAAACGCAGGAAGTGCTCGTTGACAAAATAGAAGTAGAAGAACCCGTGCACATTGCCAATCGTCGGATGATTCCCAACAGCGTGTCCCTGGTCAGGATTCGCGAGCCCGCAAAGAATGTGCCAAGGCGCAGCGATTGCCAGATAGAGCAACGTGCCTGTAAACAGCCTGAGCTTGCGCCAGCGCCGCCACTGCCCGGTAAGAATCAGATAAGGCACCGCCGCGCCGATGAAGAAGACTGGAGCAATCAGCCCCTTGGTCAAGGTGGCCAGAGCCACGCCCGCATACGCCCAGTAGAAACGGTTGGGACGGCCGAATTCGAGCCCTGTGATCAGCCCATAAAGCGCAATGAGCAGGAAAAGACTCAGGTATGACTCGGGAATGATGAACCGCGTATACAAAAACGGCCCAATCGAAGTGAGCACTCCCAGGCCAGCATAGAGCCCCGCCCGCGCACCCCATGCGCGGCGTGCCCACAGCCACGAGAGCCACGTCAAACCGAGCATGGCCAGCGTGTTGGGCAGATGCGTAGCGAAGGTGTTTTCGCCAAAGATTTTGTAGCTGATCGCGACCAGCCAGTAAGGCAGCGGAGGCTTCTCGATGTAGCGGATTCCGTCGATCTGGCAGGTGATCCAGTTGCCGCTGTCCACAATGTGCTGCGCCGCCTGGGCGTGCGAGGCGTCCACGTCGTCCAGCAGCGGCGGAGAAAAAAGTGAGCAGACCTGCACGGCAATAAAAATAGCGCCAAACAGCAGCCATGTAGCCAGCGCGGAAGGGGTTTGCGTCGGGCGACGATGCGTCGAATCGGTGCTCAATGAAGAAGAAAAGGCCATTGAATCAAGGATAACAGCCGGAATTACAGGCCTGTACCACGATCCATGGCTTTATTGAATCGCGCGAAGGCGTTTGTAGCGCCGCCATAGAAACGCGGTGGGCAGTGCGAGGATTGCTAGCCAGATCAGGATGATCGGGCCGGACTCTTCAAAAAACAGGAGGATGCCGAGCAGCGTTGCGGCGGCGTTGCGCAGGCCGGAGACAAATGCGTTGCGGATCTGATTGCCCGCGGAAGCCGACGGCGAGCCAAGCTGTTCTTTGTACTCCTCGTTGAGCTGGAGATCGACGGTAGAGAAGTCAACGCGATGTTCCAGGACCTTCTGGTCCGCTTCCATCCCTTCGATTTCGCCGCGCACGCGGGCGATCTCTTCTTCCACCTGCAGCACGTCTTCGATCTTTCCAGTGCGCTGGGAGAGGATGTCCCGCAGCCTCTGCTCGGTTTCACGCGAGTTCTGCAGGCGCGCTACCAGATCGGCGTGCTGCTGGGTAACTTCTTCGCCGGATTGAGACTCGTTCTGAACACGGCCGAGGGACCTAAGGTCGCTCATGGCCGAGGTGAGTTCCGGGGCCGGAATCCGAAGCGATGCCTGAAAACTGCGCGCTCCGCCCTCCGGCGTGTTAACGGTAAGCTGCGCCGCGTACGCCCGATTGTTGGCGAGCATTCGATCAAGCTGTGCGCGAGCTGCTGCGACATCCTTGACAATGATGGTCAGCGAGACTGTGCGGGCGATCATGGGCGCGGTTGAGGGGGCGGATACCGCGGCACCGTTGTTCGGGTACGCTTTTGTTTCGAGATCGCCAGTGTAACGGTCAGATTTCCCCGCAACAGGCGGCGCGGGAAGATGCACCATCGCCGGCTTGTCTTCGTAGGCGCTAGCCAGGGCATTCACTTCGCTCTCTGGCCTGCGCCGGGCGGCTGCCATGGAGTCTGCCATCCGGGATTCAAATTTGGCGATCTGAGATTTCTGGTCGGCGATGGCCTGGCCGTCTACGGATAAGCTTTCTCCCTGTGGCTGAAGAAATGTCTCGAGCTGCTGTGGCCGCCTTGCACTTCGGAAGAAAATTGCGGAACCCGCAGCCAGGAGAACAAGAATTGCGATTGCTGCGCCGGGTACGCTCATGGCCCATCGCTTGAAATTCAAGAAACGAGAACCCGCAGCGCGGTTGGTCTTGGGTGATTCGGGAGCCTGGGCGGATTGCGCCATCACTGCTTCCTCGATTGCCGCAGGCGCATCTTCGATCTTCCAACTCGCGAGAGATTGAGACATAGCCCGGAACTGTGATGCGAGTTCGGCGCAATCGGCGCAGTGAGCGAGATGGGCTGATACGGTTTGCGCTTCATCGGCTGCAAGTTCGCCGTCGAGCAGGGCCATCAGGTCTTCGGGTGCGACGGGATGAGCGGCGGAAATCATAGAGCCTCCTTCACGTGCGGGGCTGGGGCCTGCGCGGTGTTGCGGCCAGAGCTTTGCGGCAGCGGAGTCAGCAGTGCTTGCAGCGCCATCCGCGCGCGGAACAGGCGGGAGCGGACGGTGTTCAGTGGAATCGCAAGCAGCTCGGCAATCTGCGCGTAGCTGAGCTGCTCGAATTCGCGCAGTAGGAGCACCTCGCGGTCCAGGGCATCGAGCCGGCTGACGGCCTGGCGCATCATCACTTCAACTTGAAGACTGCCCACGGCTGTCGGCTCCACAGCCTCTTGCGGCCCTCCCAGAAACGTGGCGCGGAATGCGGCCTTGCGGCGATGGGCGCGGAGGATTTTGAATGCAATGGCGTAGAGCCAGGTGCGGAAGAGAGCGGTGGGCTGATAGCGGGAGGCGGCGCGCACAACGGCGAGGAAGGTTTCCTGGGCAAGCTCTTCGGCGCGGGCGGGGTCGGCGACGCGACGGCGGAAGAATCCGAAAACAGGCTGCCGGTAACGCGTGAAAAGAGCACTGAATGCTTCACCCTGGCCTTGAGCGTAGGCGAGCATCAACTGCTCGTCGGTCGCGTCGGCGGGGGGTATGGGCGGATCGTTCATGGGGGCTGAGTTTGCCGCCTCAGAGTGTAGAACGAATGCCGGCAGTGCGTCTTCCATGCGGTTCCATCCTGAGCCCTACATTTCTGGTAATGCGGTGAGAAGAGGAAAAGTTCCCTGGGGTCTGAAGATTTGACGAGGAAGTTGATGGGAAGTTCGAAAGTCGGCACGGAGATGGCGTTCCTTCAGGTCCCTTCAGAGTTGTGGTCTCCCACCCTTGGCAGAAAAGCAAGTACCTGCCAAGGATGGGGCACCCAACCGTTTGTCATGGGTACTGGCTGAAGCCCGCACCCTTCATTGTCGAATGCTGTGGTCTTCAATGACTGGGATATCTGGGGGCGGATTCTGGCGGCAGGGTGGTCGTGTATCTTGGCCGCAGGGACCGAATTCGCTCGGCCTGGAGAACTCCCCCAACGCTCATGCCCACTTTTGCCGCTGTCGATATCGGTTCCAACTCATGCAGGTTGAAGATCGCCAAGGTGGTGGCGCACCAGTTGCGCACGCTGCACGAAGACCGCGAGGTTACGCGTCTTGGCGGCGGCGTCTTTGAGTCAGGCCTGGTGTCGCCAGAGGCTATGGCCAACACCATCCAGGCGCTCAAGCGGTTTCAGCGGGCTGTGCAGGAATATGGCGTCGACCAGATCCGCGTGGTGGCCACTTCGGCCATGCGCGATGCGCGCAACGGCGCGGCATTTCAGGCCTGGGTGAAGGCGGAAACCGGTTGGACGATGGAGATCATCTCCGGACTGGAAGAGGGGCGGCTGATTCATCTCGGGCTGATGGCTGCGGCGGGGGCGTCCGGCAACGGAACAGCGCCTGGACAGCGCCTGGGCGGGCGCGTGCTGCTGGTCGACCTGGGCGGCGGAAGCTGCGAGATTACGCTTTCAGAAAAGAACCGCATCAAGGAGACCATCAGCGTGCCGCTCGGAGCGGTGCGGCTCACGCAGGGATTTCTCCTGGACGATCCTCCTTCAGCACAGGGCCTGGCGCGCATGCGGCAGTGGATTCAGCGGGAGTTGCGCCGGGCTCACAGAAAGATCAAGCCGGCGGGTGTGTCGTTGATGGTTGGCACTTCAGGAACGGCTGCGGCATTGACTGATGCCTGCGCGCCTGGAAGCAAGTCTGCGAGTCAGCGAGTCAGCAAGTCAGCGAAGAAGCGAGCGAGCAAGTTAGAGGGTCGGCGGGTTGGCGCGATGACGGCGGGGCCGATTGTCGCGGGGATGGCGGCGACCAAGGATGTGCGCAGGCTGGCCACGAAGCTGGCGAAGATGACGATGGCGGAGCGTAGCGCGGTGGAGGGGATTGGGCCGCGGCGCGCAGAGATCATCGTGGCCGGAGCGGAGGTGTTTGCGGAGTTGCTGGAGAGCTTTGGCCTGCTTGGTTTCCGCTATTCGCCTTTGGGTCTGAAGGATGGGATTCTGGCGCAGATGCTGGCCGAGCAGGATGCGCGTGCCAGGGCGCATCGCGAGTTCGAGCACGAACGTTGGCAGAGCGTGCTGGCTACGGCGCGGCGCTACGGCGTCGATCCCAAACAGGCAGAAGCGGTGCGGGCGCACGCGGTGCAACTTTTTCGCGATTTGAAGGCGCTTCACGAGCTGCCGCCTGAATATGAGAGTTGGCTGGCGGCCGCCGCGACGCTGCGCGATACGGGTAAGTTCATCAACCATCAGGGACATCATCGGCACACGCAGTATATTGTGTCGAGTTCAGAGATCTACGGGTACACCCAGGTGCAGCGGACCATCGTATCGGCCATTGCGCGCTATCTCGGCAAGAGCCGTCCGCAGCCGGGAGACCGGGCTTTGCGAAACATCCCATCAGATGGGCACCGGCATGTGCACCGGGCAGTGGTGCTGCTTCGGCTGGCGGTGGCGCTCAACCAGGACCGAGCCAGCGATGTGCTGCGGGTGCGGACGAAGGTATATCCCAAGCGGGTTTATCTGGAAGTGGAGCCGGGGCGCACCGGGGCCGAGCTGGAACTCCGGTCGCTACGCAAAGAGGCGGGCTACTTCCGCGAGGTCTTCGGCCGGGAGCTCTTCGCCACGCTGGCGTAAAGCGAGCGCGCCATGCGGGGATCGATGAGCCAGCGCAAAAGCGCGGGATGGCGATCCATGTCGACGCGGGCAATGGAAGCCTTTCGCATGCGGATGGCGGCGCCGCCGTTGCCGGTGATCATGCGGCCCAGAAACTGAAAGAGGTTGGGATTGTGACCCACCACCAGCACGCCTTCGCGGTCAGCATACTTGGCAAGCATCTGCTGGAAAGCCGCATAGTCAGCGTTGAGGCCGAGAGCCGGGCTGATTTCGACCTTGCCGTCGTAGCCCAGTTCCGTGCCCACAAATTGCGCCGTCTGCATGGCCCGCTTGAGAGGGCTGGAGACGATGACATCGATCTGCACTTTGAAGGCCGAGAGAACGCGCGCCATCAGCATGCACTGCTCTTTGCCTTCTTTGATGAGGGCCCTTTTGGAGTCGAGCGTTGGGTTGCCGCGCATGACTCCGGCGTTGGCGTGGCGCATTAGATAGAGATTCATAGAAGTTGCTTCGGGACGGCGGGGATTCCGGCTTTTTCCGCTCCTTTATTCACTCCTGCCTTGCTTCTGGAGGAACGATATTAACACGTTTGTAACAATTTGTAACGGGTCAAAGGAATGGATAGCTTGGAGTTACGGCGATATCGGGGGCTGCCGAGGACCACAGCTCGGCGATCAGCAGGCCGCCCAGCCGTGAGCGACGCTCCAACAAGGCAAACCCGGCGAGGGGCAGCGCGGATTGATGGTTCGGGAGAGCGCGGACGGTGAGTCCGGTGAGCAAGCCAAAGGAAAGATACAGGATTGCCAGCAGCGGCCGGGCGATCATGCGGCCTGCCCAACCGGGCGGAATGGCGAATTCGGAGACCACCCATAGAGCAGAGCCGGAGACAACGGACCGCAGTTTTCTGGCCAGGGTCAGGATCTCGCGGGTGGTGAGGCAATCAAGGAAAAAGTGGGTGGCGATGAGGTCGTATGCCGGAGCCGTGACGGGAGCGGGAGGTTCCCAGTTTCGAACGTCGGCCAGATGGACCTGAACGCGCCCGGCATTGGGTCCGGCTCGGCGCAGGAGCGCGTCCAGCATGGCGGCGCTTGCATCCACGGCGTCGATGCGGACAAGGGGGTTGGTTTCGAGCAGGCGCGCGGAAAAGCGGCCATCGCCGTCGCCCAGGACCAGGGCATGGCGGGCGTCGATAAGGTTCGGCAGGAACGTCCGCCGCGTAAGCGCCAGCCAGGGGCCGAAGCTGAAGAACTCCATCCAGCGATAGAGCCGGGCGATGCGGTTGAAGTTCGGTGGCGGATTCATCTGATAATGAGCACAAGCGGTGTTAGAAGAACCAGGTCGGCGGCGGCTCGCAGGGCGAGGGAGGTAAGGCGCGCTCTGACAAGGTCGAGCAAACTCAATAGCAAGGAACTCACGGCGGCGGCAAGCACAAGCGCCGCGGCTCTTGGCTGAGCGGGAAAGAGAATGACTGCGAGCAGCAACGCGGACAGGGCGAGAACACGCGCTTGCTGAAAGATGGGACTGCGCTGAGCTGGTTCGAGATTCTCCCAACGATCGATGGCGTGGCAATTGAGCCAGGCCAGCAGTGCAAACACGCAGGCAGCGGCCGAACGGGGTATCAGGTTCAGGCCGGTTCCGGAAGCGCGACTCAAGGCTGGAAGGACGCAGGCGGCTGTGAAAAGCAGACCCACCAGCAATTCCTTTTTAAAGAACGGAAGAAGTCCTGCAACCCGGCGCGACGGCAATTTGCGCGTGGAATGGACGCGCGTGAAGTAAGCCAGCGCGGCGGCGGCGAGCACCGAGTTTCGCTCCCGGGCAGCCACTGGCATGAGAGTGAAGACGATGCATCCGCAAGCGCAAGTGGCGCCAATTGCGAGGGGAACGAGCAAGCGGCGGTGGCGATGATGGAACCGATGCCGCTCGCGCAAGCCATTTAAATTCGCGGCGCGCAGGGCCGTGCGCGCATCCAGCAGGCGGTCTGCTACGTAGGCAGCCCAGGCCGCGAGGGCCAGCAGGACGGGGATCCAAATCGGCAGAACAACATGTGCGGCCCACGCAAAAGCAAGCGACCAGACCACCGCAACAGTGGGGGCATCCAGACTGGTCAAGTGCCAGTATCGAATCAATGCCGGCGCGTCAATCGTGCGAATTGCTGCGAATTTCGTGATCGAGGAAGCGACTCGTCCATGCGGATTGGGAAGCGTTTGCGGCACTACGATCATTTTAGAAGCGCGGACGCCTTGTCGCTTGAAACATCAGGGCCGCATGAAAGCGGCGGCATCGTCCGCTTCAAGCGGCAGTTTGCTCAACCAGCGCTTTGATCCTGGCGTTGACGGTCGCCGGACTCACAAAGAAAGGAGTATTGAGGCACTGGATTGTCAGCTCGCAGGCCTCGGCAGAGTAGCTCCAGGAGACTTCGACTCCGAACTGAGAGGCGGTGCCGGAGTTGCCGCTCATATTGATACCTGCTGCGTTGGCCTTCTGCGTCAGGGTCGCATATTTGCCGGGCGTGATATTCGAGAAGACTTGAGGCGTGCTTGGGGGCACTAATTTCTCCTTTCCATCTTCGATGAACCCATCTTTGACGAAGCATCTTTGATGAACTGGGATCAATCAGCCGCGTCGGCCTTCTTGGCAGGCGTCTTCACGTGTCGCCCCGGCGCTTTTTTGATGGGTGCGGCTGGTTTCGGCACGCTTGTCCTGGGAAGAGCGTCAAGCTCCGCCTTGCCTTCCGCCAATTGCATGAGAAAGTTCTGGCTGCCGAACGGCGCAGCGTCTTTCCCCACCTTGTTAGCGCGCACATAGGTTCCATCCGGCTGTTGCAGCCGCGCCTTCAAAGTGTCGGCCAGATAGGCGGGCAGAATCTCATCGTGAATGCGCGCCTTCGCGGTTGGATCGCGCACCGGAAACACCACTTCGCAGCGCTCAAACAGGTTGCGCGGCATCCAGTCCGCTGAGCCGAGATAGACTTCCTCGTTGCCGCCATTGGCAAAGTAGAAGATGCGGGAGTGCTCGAGAAACCTTCCCACAATCGACCGCACGCGGATGCGATCCGATAGCCCTTTCACGCCCGGCCTGAGGATAGAAAGCCCACGGATGATCAGGTCGATCTCCACGCCAGCCTTTGAGGCCGCGTAGAGAGCTTCAATCACTGAGGGTTCGAGCAAGGCGTTCATCTTGCCGATAATATGCGCCGGCCGCCCCGCCTGCGCGTGCTCCTGCTCGCGCCGGATCAGCCCCAGAAAGCTCTCGGCCATGGTGAGCGGCGCCACCAGCAAGGGCCGGTAATCGTCGATCTCGGCGTGCGCGGTGAGGTAGTTGAACACCATATGTACCCGCTCGGTAATCTGCGGATCGCAGGTCAGCAGGCTCAGGTCCGTATAGAAGCGCGCCGTTCCAGGGTTATAGTTTCCCGTGCCCAGGTGACAATAGCGCCGCGTCACGCCGTCCTCATCGTGCCGCACCAGCATGGCCAGCTTGCAATGCGTCTTCAGGCCTACCACTCCATGAAACACCTGCACGCCGGCGTCTTCCATGCTGCGCGCCCATCGGATATTGGTGGCCTCGTCAAAGCGAGCCATGAGCTCCACCACCAGCGTGGCTTCCTTGGTGGCTGCGGCTTCAATCAGCGCTTCGCATATCGGCGAGTCCTGGCTGGTGCGGTAGAGAGTCTGCTTCATCGACAAGACTGCCGGGTCCTTCGCGCCTTCCTGGACGAC
>Ga0210388_10002704_pt1 | contig 13782 bp, 10 predicted proteins | sample IncBWC19OmetaG_FD_155485 | JGI IMG/M metagenome (GOLD analysis project Ga0210388, IMG submission 155485) | Forest soil microbial communities from Barre Woods Harvard Forest LTER site, Petersham, Massachusetts, United States - Inc-BW-C-19-O ...
GCACGACATTTGCCACCGTGTAAATCACCAGGACAATTCCGAACAAGGAAATAAAGGTCCAGGATCCGCCGAAGCCGGCGACCGCGTCGGCCACGCGTTCGCCGAACGTAGCTTCCTTCTCTATGATCACATTCGGATCGCGGCTGGCACGAATGCGCGCCAATTCCTGCGCCGCGTGAAATTGACGACCCAGTACCGTCAGAAGATCCATTCCCGCGTGCGGCTTTCGCTCCAGCAGAACCGTGATGTCTTCGCGGCCGACCTCCAGGCAGGTGGTTGCCTCGAGTGCAATCGCATTGGTCTGGTGCGGGGTCTGCTCGAGCATCGATGCAAACCCGAAGAACTCGCCGGCAGCGGGCTCGTGGACGATCACCTCTTGTCCGTCCTCGTCCACCGTCGACACGCGGACCATCCCGGTAATCATCACGTAGGCTTGACCGCCCGGCGCTCCCCTCTTATAAATGCGCTCGCGCGCGGAGAAGTCCTTCAGTTCTACCTGGCTGGCCAATACCGCGGTTTCCTCTTCATCCAACAATGCGAATAGCGGTACGCTCTTCAGTAACTCAGGCTTGCAGGGCATGAATATCTCCATTGCTTTAAAGTTGCGCAAGGCATTGCGACGGGCCGGGGATCCGGTGAAGGCAAAGACAATGCAAGCGTACATGAAGTCTGCGATGCCGTACCACGGAGTGCCGACTCCCCTGCTACGCCAGCTATGCAAAGCGACATTTGTAAACCTGCAGTTTGCGACGGCATCGCATTGGCAGGCACAGATACTGGGTTTGTGGCGCGACGCGCAGTTCCGTGAAGAGCGTTACGCAGCCTTGTATCTCGCAGGTGACAAACGCTGGCGGTGTTTTCAGACGCTCTCTGCAATGAAGATGTATGAGGAAATGATCGTGACCGGCGCGTGGTGGGACTACGTGGACGACATCGCATCGCACCGGGTCGGGCCTCTGCTGAGGGACTTTCCGGCCTCAATGCGACGTAAGATGCTGTCCTGGAGCAAATCGAACAATCTGTGGAAGCGGCGCACGGCGATCATATGCCAGCTCGGATTCAAGGCAGATACGGATCTGGAGTTGCTGTACGCCTGCATCAACCCTTCACTTGGATCGCGGGAATTCTTCTTGCAGAAGGCGATCGGCTGGGCGCTACGCCAGTACGCCTGGACCGACGGCGCCGAGATTAGGAAATACGTACGGGTCAACGGCACCCGCCTGAGCAACTTGAGTCGTCGAGAAGCGTTGCGGAATATCGACCACTAGCGCCTCGGCCGCGCCCAGCCTGGCCGGCCCGCGACGTTGAGGGAACCTCAACGCATCATGAGCACTTTGCAAGCCAGTCACCCCGCTACACCCGCATTCTGTCCCCAGCAGTCGTGACAGGAGATTCGCATGTCGAGCAAAGTAGGTGTCTGGATTTATGCTGCGGTTTTGGTGGTGGCCGGGGCCGGGTGGCACGATGCCCTCGCGGCGACGAGTAAAGCGCCGAGCGCAGGGGAGGTGGGCCAAATCACCGTCCACTTCGGTGATTTGAACTTGGATCAGCCGGAAGGCGCCGCCGTTCTCTATCGGCGCATCCGGCACGCGGCTGAACGCGTTTGCGGCGACCCGCTACCGCCGGGTTCGCTCATACCCTCGTCCTTTTGGCGCAGCTGCGTGGCACAGGCCATCGAGCGGTCGGTCATTGCGGTGGATAGGCCGGCTCTTACAGCCTACTATCGCGGACACACGGCACCATCCGACCGGAAGCTGTTGGCGGTATTGGCGGCATCGCCGAATAGGTAGCGGGGAGAGTAGGGCATCGCGACACGTAAACGCCTTGAAGGCCGACGCGCTCGGGCTGGTCCAAACCGAGTAAACGTCAAACCATTGCGCAGGCTGCCGCTGGGCAGCTTGCGCGTCTTTGTCTCGGTCGCGCAGCATCTGAATTTTACCCGCGCCGCCGATGCGCTCGGAGTGACTGCAAGCGCCGCCAGTCTGCAGATTCGTGCACTCGAGGAGTATCTGGGGCGGCCTTTGTTTCGACGCAACGGCCGACAGGTGCTTTTGACGAACGAGGGTTCCACCTTGTTGCCCCGTATCCAGCATGCGCTTGCGGAAATGGAACTTGCCGTCGACGACGTGCGCCTGGACCGCTTGGCGGGGCCGCTGCGAGTCACGACAGTGCCCTCGTTCCTGCAACTGTGGCTGTTGTCCAGAATTGCGCGGTTCCGCACCGACCATCCGGAGATCGACCTACATATCCACACCTCCACCGACAAGGTCGACTTCGTGCAGGAGGACTTTCACCTCGCGATCCGGCTCGGCGTGGGCGGTTGGCCAAACGTCTGGGCGGAAAAAATAATGGACGAGTGGCTCCTCCCGGTATGCTCCCGGGCTCTCTTCACCAAACACGGGCCCGTGAGAACGGCCGACGACCTCAAGCGCTATCCTTTGATGCACAGCGTCAGTGAGCCGTGGACCGCGTGGCTATTTGATGGGCGAGCTGATCACTATCCGGGCGAACTTCGCGGCGCGGTATTCGAGGATTCGGACGCGGTGGTGCGCATGGCCATCCACGGCGAAAGCTTGGGACTGGCTCGTTGGAGTTTGGTTGCCGATGAGATCCACTGCGGCGCTCTCGTTGCCGCCGGCCGCGCCGTGAAATACGAACGCAGCTACTGGTTGGTGTGTCCGACCCGCGCCCGGGATCTGCAGGTCGTTAGATCATTCATGGGCTGGATACGCGCCGAAGTGGAGTTGTTCACGACCAGCCGAGGAGTTCCGCAACTCGCGTTTACATGAGGTAGATCCCTGTGCAATCCATCAATCTCGCATCCAAGTTGTCAACATTTTCGGAGCACTGGCAACCGCGCGTGGTTGGTCAATTCAATGGTAACGACTTGATGGTAGTCAAGGTTAAGGGCGAGTTTGTCTGGCATAAGCATGAGGACACGGACGACTTCTTTCTGGTGCTCAAGGGCAGTATAGACATTCACCTGCGCGACGGCGTCGTCACGCTGGGTCCGGGCGAAATGTTCGTTGTTCCTAAGGGCGTGGAGCATCGTCCGGTTGCAGCGGAGGAAGCCCATGTTTTACTGATCGAGCCGCGGGGAACGCCAAACACCGGAGATGCGGCGACAGCTGCGGCCCGCAGGGTCATATGACAATCCAGGGCGCTAGGCCAACAGCCAAGGGCTTCCCTGTCGGACTTCGATCAGGGTCGGACGATCCGCAACGAGCGCATCCTGCACGGATCTCGCGAGATGTTCGGCGCTCGTGGCGCGAACGGCATGACAGCCTAGGCTCTCCGCCAATCGCAGGAAGTCGGGGCTCTTGGGCTCCACCCCGATGCGCGGAATTTGCCGTTGGTCCATTTGTTCCACGATGGCGTTCAGGGCATCGTTGTTCCACACAATGACCGGGAGTGCGAGACGTTCTTCCGCCGCGGTCGCGAGCTCATTGCTTGTGAACATGATCCCGCCGTCGCCCGCGACCGCGATCACCGGCCGATTCGGCGCACCGAGCTTGGCGCCAATGGCCATCGGCAAGGCGACGCCCAGGGCGCAATACGTGCCGGAATAGTACCAGCAGCGCTCCATTTCCATCGGCATTGCAAAGGATCCGGTGTACACAATCTGCGTGGCATCGCCCATCACGATGGCGTCGGCGGGAAGGGCGGAACGCAGTATCTTCCATACGCGCGCGTGTTGCCTTTCGAGGTCGGTCATTTTCGCGGCATTGCGCGCGAGGATGTCTCGCACCCATATCTCGCCTTGCGGCCGCGGCGCCGGCGGCCTCCGGCCGGCAAGGGCGGACGAGAGGGCGGATATTGCGGCCCGGGCGTCGGCCTGAATGGGCACTGCCGCGCAATACATCGATGTCAACTCCGTGGGATCGATGTCAATGCGAATGATGTCGCCCGAGATATCGAGTTTCGGCAGGAAGTGGTCGCCTTGGCCCACTTCCGTGCCGACCAGCAGCACCACCTCGGCGTCGGCCAATGCCTGCTGGCTCGCCTGCTGCACGATCGAGCAGCCCAGAGACAAGGGATGGGATTCCGGAAGAATCCCCTTGCCGGCGTTGGTGGAAAGAACCGGAGCCCCGATCCGCTCGGCGATGGCGGTCAGCGCCGTGCGCGTGCCGACCGCGCCGCCGCCGACGAGAATCAGAGGGCGCTTTGCCGACGCGAGGCGATCCGCGGCCTCGTCGATCGCCGCCGGATCGGGCATCGGCAAGGACGGGGTGCGGCGAGTCTTCCAGCCGGCGTCGACGGGTTCGGGGAGGACGTCCCGAGGTAGCGACAGATGAACCGGTCGAGGCCGGCTGCCGCGAAACACTGCATAGGCACGCGCAACCAATTCCGGCAGCTCTTCGGGATAGCGGATCATGGCGCTGAACGCGGTGAACCCGGCTGTTACTGCTGCCTGGTCAGCGAGCTCGTGGATCGCGCCCCAGCCCTTCCCCTGCGTGCGCGTGGCACACGCTCCGGATAGCACGAGCATGGGTTGCGAATCGCAGTAGGCCTGGGCGATCCCGGTCGCCGCGTTGGTGACGCCGGGGCCGGCAATGATGGTGCAAACGCCGGGCTTGCCGGTGGCTCGTGCGTAGCCGTCGGCCATGAGGCTGGCGCCTTGCTCGTTGCGGCACTGCACGTGGCGGATCCCGGCGAGGGCGATGCCGCGATAGAGCTCGACCGTCATCGTCCCGGCCATGCCGAACACCGTGTCCACCTCATAGGCCGCGAGTAACTTCATCACGGCCTCACCGCATGTCATGGGGTTCACCTGCTTCATCAAGGTCACCGAGAATTTGGAAATGGGCAAGCCGCGAGCGGCGGGATTGCCATTTTATACGTGGTCGATATGCCCTACCCGGAGATCTTGCGCCCGGCTTGGGCTAGCGCCGTTGACAATCCGGGCGGGCGGGCCCGAACTCAGTTTAGGCGATTCGCGCTCGCCATTTCTTGCAGCTTTAGATTGAGTGTCGTTACCGCCTTGTCGCCATGCGCGATACCGGTCAAGACCAGCTCATTGGACCGGGTAAATCGGTGCCCAATGCGGATCGAGTAGGACTTGAACAACCAACTGCCCATGCTCCGCGTGTAAGTGGCATCATCGAGATCACGCCACTTCACACCCCTGACACCCCTGTTCCAAGGCAGGATTCCGGAGTACAGCCACACGCCCATTTCGTTGTAGTAAAGGCGGTAAGCGCGCAGTTCCATGAGCTTGTACGCCATCCACACGACGCACACGAACAGAACCCCGGCGCCGATGCCGGCTGAAAAGTGCCAGACAACCGGAACAATCAGAACCAGAAGCACGAGTCCAAGCAAGACCACGCCGACATATGCTGTCCAAGCCTTCACGCCGATGGTTGTGCCGTCACCACCGGCAGTGGGTTGAGTAAAGTCCGCGTCCATGATCAATCCTCGCGGTTCAGGGTTTCGGCGGAGTGGCGGACGCTACCAGTGTGCCGGAAGATGTATTGTCGCTCTGCCTGGCGATCTGATCTTTGCACGTCGTCCTCGCCTCATTGTACGAGGTGCCTTTGTCATTGGACATTCGCTTCTTCATGCAAACGACCAGCTGTGCGATGCCATGACGCCTGCTCATCCTCGACTGACTCGCGGACTCGTCGCCGAGCGCAGGCGTGCCGGCGAATATCATGGCGCACAATGCAATGACCGTTACCAGCCGATTCACGCTACCAGGTCCCGTCGATGTCTGCAGAAAAGGTGATGAGGGGTGCTTTATACCCGGCGCACGAAATAGACGATGAGGGCGATGATGAGTAATGTTCCGAGGCCTATGTACATGGGAATCTCCGATGGGGTGCTTGAATGAACATTAGGGCATAAGCGTGTGAGCCCGTCTGGACGCCACCGCACTTAATGTGCCGCTCATGGTGTCTTTATCTTGTAGGAGCTTGGCGACACCCCTTGTCCGCAAAAAGCGGATACCGGAGTGTATTGGCTTGAGCCATCATCGGTTCAGTAGCGCAACAAGGAAAACCGTGATGAAAAACGATATGCAAATTCAGATTGAGGTTCTCGCGGAACTCAACCGCGAACAGAGAATCATCGCAAGTACCATCGGTGTGGAAGTGCACCACGGGGTCGTGAAGCTCTCGGGCCGAGTCAACGACGGTGCAATTAGAGAAATCGCCGAGCAGGCCGCGCGCCGCGTCAAAGACGTTACCGACGTCGTCATGGACATTGACGTTACCGGTGCGGGCGCCGTTCCGCAGCCGTCGGATAAAATTGTGCGCGTAGCCTAAGAGCGAACCAAGGGCCGAGACTCCGTCAGCCCAGCCGGCGTACTGCCACGTCCACGCTCACCTTGTGCCGGCCACCGCCGACGATCATGCCGCGGAGCGGCGACACGTCGTCGAAATCCCGACCCCAGGCGAGGGTAACGTGATCTTCGCCGACCACGCAGTCGTTGGTCGGATCGAAATCGATCCAGCCGCGCGGCGGGCAGTACACCGATACCCAGGCATGGGAGACATCGCCGCCGACCAGGGCGTCGCTCTCTCCGGCGCGGGAGGTTCTGATGTATCCGCTCACATAGCGTGCGGCGAGGCCTGAGGAACGCAGGCATCCAATCATGAGATGTGCGAAGTCCTGACAAACGCCCCGGCGGCTCGCGAGCACGTCCGTGATCGAGGTGCGGTTGTTCGTCGACCCGGGGACGTAGTCGAAGTCGCGGTAGATCTGCCGAGTCAGCGCCTGGCAGGCGACGCCAATGGGCCGGGCGGACGGAAAGCATTCGCGAGCGTAGTCCTCGATCGCCTGTTTCAGCGGTACGTGGCTCGAGCGCATCCGGAATCGGCAGGCCTCGAGGTCGGCGTGGTTCATGGGCGCGGCGCGGTAGCTCAAGCGCTCACGGACGCGGTCCCACGCCTCGCTGTCCTCGAGGGGGCCTGGCTCGCGCGGCAGCACCTCGACCTGCATCGTGGCGCTGACGGACAGCCTATCGTGCGAGCGGTCGTACTCGAGCCGCGCGATGCCGTTGCCGAAGGCATCCAGATCCTCATGCAGGAAACTCGGCTGCGGGTCGATCTCCAGAGAATGCGAGAGGCGCCGCTGGTATCCGAACTCGCGCGGCGTCAGGTGCAAGAGGTGATGCGAATGGGCGACGTCACCGCCGTATTCGTAGACGGTGGTATGGCGGACGGCGTAGCGCGTCACGCGGTCACCGCCTTCAGATCGAAGTCGACGTGCGAGAAATGCTGCGAAGTGAGCTGATCCGAAACCTGCCCAGCCGCCGCATTCAGTTCCTTCAGACACTGCGACAGGATACGGCGCGACGCTTGCAGCATGACAGGATCGTCGGACGGCGCATTTTCATTGAGCGCGATCAAATCCTCGATGGGCTCGTACAGCGCGTCCTGGGGACGCGTGCCGAGCGATTCCGCCACCTCGATGAGAAGGGTGTTGATGGATCGCCACTGGAACGCGAGCGCCCGGGGGTTGTGCTCGTCGTAGACCAGCAGCTCGATGGTGTTGTCCCATACGGGCGGCGCACGGTAGCGGGTGCGGTAGGTGATGGCGCTGTCGCCGAGCTCCAGCAGCCATTCGAGCTCTTGTCGGAGCGGCGTGTCGGCGGCGGCGAGGCGCCGCGCGAGAACGTCACCGAGAAACTGCAGCCGCTCCAGGCGCCGGCCGATCAACATGAGCCGCCAGCCGTCGTCCTGCGTCATGTCGTCGAGCGCGAAGCCCGCCAGGGACACGAGGGACAGCAGCAGTCGGTCGAGCGTCTCGCGGGCGTCGCTCCGCGCGGCCTCGGCACGTCGGAAGTCGCGCTGCAGTACCGTGATCGCGCGCCAGTTCTCGGCCGAGAGTGAACTTCGTACCTGAGCGGCGCATTCGCCCAGGCGGCCGATGTCGCCGCTCAAGGTGAAGCGCTTTTCTGGGTCGAACACCGAAGCGGCGCCGAACTGCTTGCAGATTTCGACCGCTTGCGCCCAGAAAGGAAGATTGCGGCGCAGGCCGAGCGTCGCGCGCAGGAGCCGAGTCTTGTCCTCGCAACGTTCGGCGTAGCGGCCCATCCAGAATAGATTCTCGACCAGCGTGGAAGGCAGATCCTGATGCCGGCCGGCCGCCCGCGGGTCGGTGCGGGCGATGGGCGCCGTGGATTCCTCGGAAGCTTCGCTGGAGTCGCACAGCACCCAGATATCCTTGCTGCCGCCGCCCTGCTGCATCGAGACGATTTCCGCGTGATCATCCGCGGCGAAACGCGCAAGGCCCCCCGGCATCACCCGATAGCCCGTAGGGGTAGCGATGGCGTAGACGCGGATGCCGAGCGCGCGGGCGGAGAAGCCGTCGGAGTTCTTGGTGTACCACACCGGCGCTTGCGAGAAAGCCAGGTGCTCCTGGGCGACGAAGGCGTGCGGCCGAGCGCGCATCCGGGCGATCAGCTCGGCGCGCTCCTCGGCGGAGAGGTCGCACCCGAACACGGGAGCACGGTCCTGATTGGGGAACGTGGGCTTGATCACCAGGCGCGGGAGCTGTTCGATGACGGACTCGAATGCGGGCCGCTCGCCGCACCACCAAGTCGCGACCGACGGCAGCGTCAGGCGCTCGCCGATGAGCGATTCGGAGAGCGCGGGCAGAAAGCCGAGCCAGGCAGCCGATTCCATCACGCCGCTGCCGAGCGCGTTGGCGACGACCACGTTTCCCTTGCGGATGGCGGCGAGCAATCCGGGCACGCCCAGCGCGGAATCGACGCGCAGCTCCACCGGATCGCAAAAGTCGTCGTCGAGCCTGCGGAATATCGCATGCACGCGCTTCAGGCCGGTGAGCGTCTTCAGAAACACGGTTTCGTCGCGGACGGTGAGATCGTGTCCCTCGATCAACGGGAAGCCGAGCTGGCGCGCGAGGTAGGCATGCTCGAAATAGGTCTCGTTGAACGAGCCCGGGGTGAGCACCACCGCGAGCGGTTCCTCGCCCGCGCCGCGCAGCAACTCGTCGCGCAGTGCGGCGAAAAACGCGCCCAGCGGACGCACCTCCATGGATTGCGCCAGTTCCGGCAGCGCGCGCCGCACGATCTGCCGATTTTCGAGCGCGTAGCCGGGGCCGGAGGGTGCCTGGGTGCGATCGGCAAGCACCCACCACCGACCGTCGGCGGAGCGCGCGAGATCCACGCCGTAGATCCACAGCCATCGATCGTCGCGCGGGCGGATGCCGTGGCAGGGCCACAGGAAATTCGGGTGGCCGAAGGGGAGGTCGGCGGGCAATGCACCTTTCGACAGCAGTTCCTGCTTGCCGTAGAGATCCGACAGCACCGCGTTCAGCAGGCGCGCGCGCTGGGCGACGCCGGCCTCGATGGCTCTCCATTCCTGCGCGGTCAGGAGGTAGGGCAGCGGATCCAGGATCCACGGGCGATCGCGTCCCTGCTCATCTGCGTAAACGTTGTAGGTGACGCCGTTCTCGACGATCATGCGGCGCGTGAACTCGGTGGCGCGGCGCGCGGCGCGCGCGTCGTCCTCGGACACACCGCGGATCAGGGGACGCCAATGGCCGCGAATGCCGCCGTCGTCGGCGATCAGCTCATCGTACCGCCCGGCATAGCTTCGATAGCTTGCGAGTCTCGGATCGCTCTGCGTCGTTCCCTTCTCCATGGATGTGGGTGGCCGGGCCTAGCGGTGGCGCAAGTCCAGGGTGAACGGGAATTCATCGTCGGGCGAGGCCGGCTTGAGGTTCATGGTCCCCGGGGTGTGATCCTGGCGGAAGAACCGCGCCAGCCGGCGGCTCTCGGCCTCGAAGGCATTCACCGGAAATGTGTCGTGACTGCGACCGCCCGGATGCACCACATGATATCGACAACCGCCTCTCGATCGCTTCATCCAGGTATCCACTATATCGAATGTCAGCGGCGAATGGACGCCGATGTTCGGATGCAGTGCGGACCATGGCTGCCAGGCGCGGTAGCGCACGCCTGCCACAAATTCTCCAGTACGCCCGGTGGGCCGGAGCGGTATCGGGCGGCCGTTGCAGGTGATGACATAGCGATCGGGGGCGAGGCCGCCGGCCTTCACTTGCAGCCGCTCCACCGACGAGTCCACGTAGCGCACCGCGCCGCCACCGGTTCCCTCCTCACCCATGACGTGCCAGGGCTCGAGCGCCTGCCGCAGCTCGAGCGACCCGCAGGGCAGCGACAAGTCGCCAAGCTTGGGAAAGCGGAATTCGAAGTGCGGCGCGAACCACTCGAGGCTCAGGCCGAAGCCGGCGCGCGCCGTTTCCTCGATCACATCCTCGAAGTCGCTCCGCACGAAATGCGGCAGCAGGAAGCGGTCGTGGAGCTCCGTCCCCCAACGCACCAGGCGCGCGGGCGCGTAGGGCTCGCGCCAGAATCGAGCCACCAGCGATCGCAGCAGCACTTGCTGCACCAGGCTCATGCGCGCATGCGGCGGCATCTCGAACGCCCGCATCTCGACCAGCCCGAGCCGCCCGGTACTCGAGTCGGGGGAGAACAGCTTGTCGATGCAAAATTCTGCCCGGTGCGTGTTGCCGGTGACATCGATCAGTAGATTGCGCAGCAAACGGTCGATGAGCCAAGGTGGAACCTCGGTTCCAGGCGCCGGGAACTGGCTGAACGCGATTTCGAGCTCGTAGAGCGAGTCGTTGCGCGCCTCGTCCACGCGCGGCGCCTGCGACGTGGGTCCGATGAAGAGGCCGGAGAACAAATAGGAGAGCGAGGGGTGATTGTGCCAATAGGAGATGAGGCTTCGCAGAAGATCGGGGCGCCTGAGGAACGGGGAATCCTGTGGTGTGGCTCCCCCCATCACGATGTGATTGCCGCCGCCGGTTCCCACGTGCCGGCCGTCGATCATGAATTTTTCTGAGCGCAGCTTGCAGCCCGCGGCGTCCTCGTACAGATGCACCGTGCGAGCGACGAGCTCATCCCAGCCGGCGCTCGGCTGCACGTTGACCTCGATCACGCCCGGATCGGGCGTGACTTTGAAATTCACGAGCCGCGGATCGGGCGGCGGCTCATAGCCTTCGATGATCACCGGTTGGCGGAGCACGGCTGCGCTGGCCTCGACCGTCGCGACCAGCTCGAGATAGTCCTCCAGGCAGCGGGTCGGCGGCATGAAGACATACAGGACGCCCGCGCGCTCTTCCGTGCACATCGAGGTTCGCACTATCGCTTCGGGCAGTGCCGCCACCTTGGGCGCGACGTCGGCAGCCGTTGCCGAGCCCGTCGCCGTTGCCCGTGCGATGGCGGCGGCGGTGCGCCGGTCGTCTAGCTCGCGGTCCTGCGTGGACCGATCGGGCGTGGGCTTCGCCAGAGGGCCGAAGGATTGGGCCGGATCCGGAGGATACATGTGCGGAAAATCGGCGGGTCTTACCCATGGGAGCGAATCGAGCGGCAGCCGAAAGCCCATCGGCGAGTCGCCGGGCACCAGGTAGCAGCGCTCGTTGCGCAAAGGCCAAGATCCACTTTGCCAGGGAGCGCCCTCGGCGGCCTTGGCCAGGGGCAGCACGAATCCCACGGCTTGGTCGAGCGTGCGGCCGAGGATTCGTGACAGACGTTCGCGCTCCCCGGGGTCGGTCAGCGTGGCGGTCGACAGATCGACATTGGCCGGGAGCTTGCGCTCGCGCCATAGATAGTAGAGCGCATCTTCGAACGCTGCGAACACATGGTCCTCGCCCAGACTTAGCCGCCGTGCGACCTCCTGCAACAGCCGGGGCGCGCTTCCAGCGGCGCCGGGATAGTCGCGGGTTTCATCGGCGATGAGCGCCGCATCGTTCCAAATCGCCTCGCCGTCTTTGCGCCAGAAGCAGTTGAGCGACCACCGTGGCAACGGTTCGCCGGGATACCACTTCCCTTGACCGAAGTGCGCGAGGCCGCGGGGCGCGTAGCGCTCCTTCAGTCGACGGAACAGCTGCGAGGCGATGGTGCGCTTGTTCTCGCCGAGCGCGGCGGTGTTCCACTCGGGGGCCAGCGAGTCCTCGCTCGACACGAAGGTGGGCTCGCCGCCCATGGTCAGACGCACGTCGTGGTCGCTGAGATTCCGATCCACCTCCTTGCCGAGAGCATCGATGGCCTGCCATTGCTCCTCCGTGTAGGGCCTGGTGACGCGCGGCGCCTCCCAGAGGCGCTGCACCTTCATGACGTACTCGAAGGTGGTCTCGCAGGTTTCCACGATGCCGGTGAGCGGCGCCGCGGATTGCGGCTCCGGTGTACAGGCGAGCGGGATGTGTCCCTCGCCGGTGAGCAATCCCGAGGTGGCGTCCAGTCCGATCCATCCTGCGCCCGGCAAGTACACCTCGCACCAGGCGTGCAGGTCGGTGAAATCCCGACTGGGTCCGGCGGGACCGTCGGTGGGTTTCAAGTCCGGGGTAAGTTGGATGAGATAGCCGGAGACGAATCGCGCGGCGAACCCCAGGTGGCGCAAGATCTGCACCAGAAGCTCGGCGGAGTCCCGGCACGATCCCGAACGCTTTTCGAGCGTCTCCTCGGGCGACTGGACGCCCGGCTCCAGCCGGATCACATACTTTACCTCGGCCGCGAGGCGGCGGTTCAGGTCGACCAGAAAATCAACCGTGACTTGCGACTCCCGTGCAATGCCGGCGAGATATCTCGTCAGGCGGGGCGTCGCCGGCTTAGATAAGCGGAACGGTGCCAGCCCGCGTTCTTCGGTCGACTGGTAACTGAAGGGGAATTTCTGCGCATAGTCCTCCAGGAAGAAATCGAACGGGTTGAGCACGGCCATCTCGGCCACCAGGTCCACCTCGATGCGAAGTTCCCGGGCCGGCTTGGGGAATACGGCCCGCGCCAGATAATTCGACTGAGGGTCCTGCTGCCAGTTGATGAAGTGCTCGGAGGGCTCGATCTTGAGGGAATAGGACAGGATCCGGGTGCGGCAATGCGGGGCCGGACGCAGACGGATGATCTGTGACCCGAGCACGACTGACCGGTCGTACCGGTAGTGCATGACGTGGTTGAGTGCGACGTGGATCGACATGCGTTCAGTTCGGCGCCGCGGTCACGCGCGCCGAACTCCAACGATCCGCGGCAGCGCTTCTTTGGCGGTCGACGGTGTCGTGAATGAATCGCAGCTTGTCGACTGCCGGCATCGAGAGCACGAAGGGATAGCTATCGGGGAGTCCAAGGCCGCGGCTCAGATTGTTCAATACGTAGGTCAGCGAAAACCAGGACTCGATCATCGAGTCGAAGTCGCGGTAGCCGGGGTTCAGGGGATCCAACGGCGGCTGCATGCGCGGTTCATCGCTGCGCTTGGGCCGAAGCGTCAGGCCCGTGGCGCCGGCGGTCTCGAGCGCATCGACCATGTGCATGTAGTGCGCCCAGGATTCCGCCCAATCCTCCCACGGATGCATGGTGGCGTAGGCGCTGATGAAATTGCTCTCCCAGTAGGGCGGCGGACCGTCCCGATAGTGTCTTTGGAGAGCCGCCGGGTAGTCGGCGCGCTCGTCGCCGAAGGCCGCGCGGAAGGCCGCAAGCTGTGGGCCGTTCGCGATCAGCCGATCCCAGAAGTAATGGCCGATTTCGTGACGGAAGTGCCCCAATAGAGTGCGGTACGGCTCCTTTTGCTGGGTGCGTTCCATTTCTCGGTGCACGTCGTCCGCCTCTGCGATGTTGAGCGTGATCAAACCGTTGTCGTGACCGGTGAGCACGCGCTTGGCGTCGCCGCCGGAGTAGTCCTCGAGAAATTCAAACGCCAGTCCTCCGTCCCCGTCGTCGCTCTTCGGTACGATCGGCAAGCCGAGACCCAGCAAGGTGTACAGCATGCGCCGCTTTGCAACCTCCAAGCGGAACCAGGCGAC
>Ga0210388_10002706_pt1 | contig 13781 bp, 14 predicted proteins | sample IncBWC19OmetaG_FD_155485 | JGI IMG/M metagenome (GOLD analysis project Ga0210388, IMG submission 155485) | Forest soil microbial communities from Barre Woods Harvard Forest LTER site, Petersham, Massachusetts, United States - Inc-BW-C-19-O ...
AACCGGCCGGCGCTGATATAGTATGAACCCCTATTGCAGTGGGAATAAATCCAAAAGTGGCATCGGTGGCCTGGTTACCATAAAAATTTACCAGCGGGATGGCAGCACCGGCATTTGTCATAATTGGAGTTCCTACATATTGCGGGTAGCCCGTTATGGTTACAAGTATTAGTTCATTCGTTTGTGAGGTTGAAATATTGACTGTCATGGTGGCTAAATCGGCAGGAAAATTATCATACGTTACCACTCCGCTGGTAAGATCGAGTGTAATGGCTCCGGCACAAGTAACAACCGATACAGCATAGGTTGCAGGTTGGCTGCATGCTCCAAAGCTAACAATACATTGCAGGGTAAATGAACCGGCCGTTGCCCCGGCTGTTACGCTTACTGTTTGGGCCGTTGTAGAGCCAACAATAGTGCTTCCGTCAGTATTAGAAATAAACGACCAGGCATAAGTGGCGCCGGGTATCGAGCAAGAATAAATGTTAGCAGGGGAGTTAATTGCAATAGGTGTGGTGCCACTTATTGTCGGGTTAGCATATATTGTTACACTTTGCGTCGCGACAGTTGAGCCGCAAAGATTAGTTAATGTTAATGTTACGGTACCTGTTCCCGCGCCGGAGGCCGGCCATGTAACGGTTATGCTGCTTGTTCCGTTTCCTGTAATAGTGGGAACACCGGTGGTTGCTGTGGCTGTCCAGCTAAAAGTTACACCTGTAGTAATAGAGGAGGTATAGGTTATAGTACTTCCCTGGAATGATTGGGCGCAACTGGCTGTAATAGTAGGAACCGCAGGCACAACGGTACAGGGGCAACCTACAACAAGCCATGCAGCGCCATTATAAAAATTAAAGCAGCCGGTAGTTGAATTGTAAATTTCCTCCCCTAAAACCGGTGCAATGATGTTCGCACTTGGATTCGGATTGGTGGGCCAAAGCAATGGCGCCCCGGTATTCCCGGTAGCTTTAGTATTTGTCATGTCAATGATGGCGGAACCAGCCGGCGTGCTGGTGCCGATACCCACCTCCCCGGAAACAATAATTCCATTGGCAGGAGCGGCAGTTACACCCGCGTATGTTCCTATAGACATATTTCCATTCACATCCACAGCGCTTTTTGGTGTCGGCGTTCCTATTCCGGCGCCTCCGGCAGCCAGAAAACGCATACGTTCAATGGCAGTTGTACGTACAACAAAATCCTGGCCTGTTGTTGTACCGGCATAATTGATAGCAGGATTAGTGCCTGAATTGCCGGTGGTGCCCCAGCCTGCGCCTCCTCCTCCGGAAACACTTACCCATGTAGAGGCAGTATTGTTCCAGTAATAATATCCAACGGGTTGGTTTGTAGCCACACTGTTGTAAATCATCATACCATTATCTAAAGCGGTTGGAACATGGGCTATGGGTGGATTGAAAGTGGTTAATGATGCACCCAGCGTTGCGCTCGGAATTATTAAACCCAAATTACCGGAATTGCCCGAATTTAAATCTAAAATGGCATTTGTGCTTGGGGTTGCACCGGTAGTATTTATACCAACATTTTGTGAAAACAAAATACTACTTACACTAATTAACAGTGTAGTCAAATTAGTTTTAACGTAATTTTTATTCATAAGGTTACGGTTTTATTATAAATTCTTTTGTTTTACAAGTTAGATATTTCACAGGCAGAAAAAATGATTTATGCTGTCTTTTTTTTTCGAAATATGACTAATTGCTGATAACCATGCTAATAATTTGTTAACACATAGGTAACTATCAAGTAAATATTTGATTACATTTTGTTAACCCTGTAAAGTATTTGAAAATCAGACATTAAAAATAGATAAAAACAACACTTAAAAGTGTTGCAGACTTCATTTTACATTATTTCTGCTGATTTGGGCTGAATAATTATTCTTTTATCTAAAAAGCCTGCCCCGATTCAAAAATAAAATCAATATATGCGATATATGTAAGCTTTCTCCTTTGGGATGTAATGCTTCAAGGATATAATACTTTCATTTTTGCACTGTAATTATTTATTAATCTTAATACTTGAGGCTATGACAACTACAACAATGGGAAATATAAAATCCATGGACGAAATTATTAAACATGAATACGAAGAGAGGAATTATAAGGAAGTTAATCTGGCTGTATTCAGCAATGGAGTTACGTATATTGCAGATAAGCTCTCCATGTGTTTCAGCGCCGTTAAAAAAGGCTATTATATAGTATTAAGAACCGACAGGGGAACTCTTGTAAGCGGGGACTTTAATTCCATTCAGGCAGAGAGCGAGTTTTCATATCTTTCCAGGCAGGATTCAGCATCAAAGCAGGGGCTGCCAATATTAATAAATTTTTTTAGCTATACATTTTACGGCAAAAAAGGAAGAATTAAAATTTAATAACAATCCCAATGAGAACAATAACAATCCCGATTAATCCTGAAAACATAATTCTATCTGCAGTTGAAAATCGCAGGCAAATTGCGGTGTATTTGAAGGAAGCGTCAAAATATGACGATAGATCTGATATTTTTCTGAAGAAAGGGAATTATGAAAAGGCTGCGGAATGTGCAATTTTAGCACAAGAATATATCAGGCTTGCAAGCGACATTAAAATAAATGATATAAAACTTCATGCTGCCTATAATTAAGCAGGCTTCATGTGGAAAATAAAAAAGCACCTCTTTTTGGAGGTACTTTTTATTTTAGCTATTATTTATACCTGAAAACTGTAATATATATAATGTTTTTCTCCAGATGTGTAAGGTTTCCGGACTTTTATAGCTCCATTTTTGTAAAAAATAATTTTCATTATGAAATCCGTATTTTTACTTTTAGCCTTTTCTGTTTTTGCAATTTCAATAACTTCTGCGCAAGATGAAAGAAACCCGATTGCAAAATTCCTGACAAAACGGGGATATACGTTTCCGGATTCAACAAAAAGGAATGATCTTTCCGGCAAGACTAATCAATGGCCCGATACATTGTATTATAATACTATGTACACCGCAAAACTACTGGGTTCTTTTACCATTCCCATTACATTCAGCAGTATAGAAATTACCAATGGCAATGCCATAGTTAGCCCCAACGTGAGTTTAGGCCTTGGCTATACATGGTTTCATGGAGATTTTATATTTGATGAGGATGAAAAAATTACAATTGACCCTACATTTTTCTTCGGGGTGTTAGCAGATGCGGGGATAGAAAATAATTTTAGTTTAAACAAACTTGCGGGTTTTTTTGCCGGCGGTTTTATTGGTGTAGGGTCATTTACCTTGTTTGGCGGATATGATATAATTAATAAGTATCCTTTGATTGGCATAGGCGGCAGGGTTGATTTTTTCACCATTTCGCAGAAATTCCTCCACATAATCGGAAAAGTGCATGAGGTGAGAAAACATAAATCAATTGCAAAGCAAATTACAGGCGAGTAAAGCACTTCATCTGAATAAAAATAATGCGTAAAAGATGTAACATATTTAGAAAGCCCTGTAACAGCTATTTATCTGAAGCATCTCACCTTTGTACCGTCGTGAAAATTAATTCACAATATAAAACAAAATAAAATGAAAAAAATAAAATTATTAATCGGCGGTTTGTTGTTGGTTCTGGCCGGAACTATGCAAGCCCAGGTTGTAATAACTGCAACCGTTGGCAATCCGCCACCCTGGGGGCCTGCGGAGGGCGTTGGAGTAAGGTATTATTACATTCCTGATATTCAGGCTTATTATGATGTTAGTTCATCCAATTATATGTATATGTCGGGTGGAAGATGGATACATTCACCTAATTTGCCCCGTGCCCACAGAGATTATGACTTGTATGGAGGACATAAGGTAATGCTTAAAGATTATCATGGCGAAAGGCCATACGATAATTATAAAGAACATCAGAAAAGCTATCCCAAAGGATATAACCATGGGCAAGAGCAAAAAACTTTTGGCGAAAGACCGGGTAAAGGCCATGGCGGTGATGACCACGGACATGGAGATGATCATGGCCATGATAAAAAATAAAGATATAGAGTAAAATAAAAGCCCGCTCAGTTTTGAAGCGGGTTTTTATTTTTTTTAAAAATACATGAAAGGTGTGAATGATGTAACATATTTGAAAAATTGTGTAATGCAGTTTACTGCAAATGGAAGCATTTTTGCATCATAATCAAAATTAAAATTAAACCAAATAAAAACATGAAAACAACAGTATTTATTTTAATAACCATGGTCGCACTTGCAGGATGCACAAATTCCGGACAAGTACAAAAGATGACGGACTTAGCTAACAAGGACTCTGTGTTGCTGGTACAGGCAAACCAGAAGGATTCAAGCATTTCTGCATATTTGAGCGAGGTAAGGCAGATACAGGAAAACCTTGATCGTATTAAGGAAAGAGAAAAGATAATTACCATCAATAAGTCTGAAAACAAAACGACTACCATTGATGAAATTAAGGAACTGGATGCATGGATTGTTGCAAACGATAAAAAGATGAATGCGCTCCAGGGCAAATTAAAAAAGATGACCAATAAAAATGCAGATTTACAGTATTTGGTTACAAATCTTTCTCAGCAAATTGCAATAAAGGATACCGAGATAGCAATGTTGCAAACTAACTTGAGTAAGTCCAACAGCGATTTACAAACTGTTACCACAAGTTTTTACGATAGTATTGTAGTAATTAATGTGGAGCGTGCCCAGGTAGCTGATTTAACTACTGAAAAAAATACCGTGTATTACACCAGCGGATCTATGAAAGAATTAAAAGACAAAGGTGTAGTTGACAAACAAGGCGGGTTTTTAGGAATTGGCCGTACCGCTAAAGTACATGCAGAAATTGATAATTCTAAATATACCCAGGCCGACCTTACCACTTTGAAGGGCATTAGCTTGGCCGGGAAATTCAAGAAATTTATTACTACTCATCCTGATAACTCTTATACAATTACCGGAGATGATAAATCAGATTATATTTCTATAACAAATCCTTCCGCATTTTGGGGAGAAAGTAAATATGTTGTTGTAGCTTTAAAATAGTTAGCAGTAAAGTGAGGTGTTTAATGGAGTCCCGTCCCGAGTATTCGGGCGGGACTTTTTTATGGAAACAGTTCTTTTCTTGATACCTATGCTTTTTTTGCTTAAATTGCTTAAAGTGCTTAAATAATCCAAAATCTGTGAATTATGTAACCTTTCTCTAAAGTTATGTAACTCTTTCAGTTAATTACTTACTCACCTTTGCAATACTAATAGATACTTTGAAACTATACATTAAATACATGGTTAGCAATCGCTGTAAAATAGCAGTGAAAGAGGTATTGAAAGCAATGGAACTGCATTTTGTGGTGGTTGATCTAGGAGAAGTGGATATAATGGAAGACCTTTCATCGGAACAGCTGGAGCAACTGAAAGTGGCTTTGCATGCTTCCGGGCTTGAATTGATGGATGACAGGAGATCTGTATTGATTGAAAAAATAATCAATGTCATTACTCAAATGATTCATTACTCGGATGAAGCGCCTAAAATGAATTATTCCGATTACATCAGCGAAAAATTAAATCATGATTATACCTACCTGTCCAATGTATTTTCGGAAGTAAAGGGAATTACAATACAACAATTTATTATTACTCATAAAATAGAAAGAGCAAAAGAATTGCTGTTTTATGGTGAACTTAATCTTACAGAGATTTCTTTTCGCCTGCACTATAGCAGTGTAGCGCATTTATCCAATCAATTTAAAAAGATTACCGGGCTTTCACCTTCTGCATTTAAATTATTGAAAGGGCAAAAGCGGAGTAATATTGAAGAAATAGGAAATTCTAACTAAAGTTGGGAGGGCAAAATGGCTAAAATAAAGAAATCAGATAAAGATGAGCTGCTGAATGTTCGTAAAGAGCTTACTCTTGAAAAGCAAGAGAAAAAAAAGTTGGCGGCAGCGTTAACTATTGTCTACAAAAAGCTTGCCATTCAGGATAAAGAAAAAGGGAAACGGGCCGCTGAGTTTGACATAGCAAAAATAGAACTTGCTTTTCAGGATTTGGAGAAAGGAAAACGGGCATCCGAATTAATCATTGCCAATAAGGAGCTTGTCTTTCAAAAGAAGGAAAAAGGGAAACGGGCAGCCGAGTTAGGTATAGCTAATATAGAGCTTGCTTTCCAGGATCTGGAGAAAGGAAAACGGGCGGCAGAATTAATTATTGTCAGCAAAGAACTACTCTTTCAGAATAAAGAGAAAGAAAAAAGGAAGATTGAAAATAAAGAATTGGAAGCCATCAATAATTCTGCAAAATTGGCTTCTCAATATTCACTTAGCCTTATTGAAGCCAGTCTTGACCCATTAGTTACAATAAGTGTGGAGGGCAAAATTACCGATATGAATGAGGCCACTGTAAATATAACAGGAATAACCCGGGAAAAACTTACCGGTACTGACTTCCTGGATTATTTTACCGAACCTCAAAAGGCGAGGGAGGTTTATCAGGAAGTATTCTCAAATGGCTCGGTAACAGATTCGCCTCTTACTCTTCGTCATAAGGATGGCAAACTAACCGATGTATTATTTAATGGCTCGGTTTATAAAGATGAAAGAGGTAATGTAATTGGTGTTGTAATTGTGGCCAGGGATGTAACGCAAAAAAAAATATTTGATGATAAAATTAAAGAGAGTGAAAATAGTTTTCGGATACTTATAGAAAATTTACCGATTGCCATTTACACGTGTGACATAAAAGGGTATATCCAATTATACAATAAAGCTGCGGTTGAACTTTGGGGCCGTCATCCGGAGATTGGTAAAGATCAATGGTGCGGTTCATTCAAGATACTTAAATTAGACGGGACCCCTCTTCCATTGGAAGATTGTCCAATGGCAATTGTATTAAAGGAAGGTAAAACTGTACCTGGTTTAGAAGTAATTATTGAACGGGCTGATGGTTCTCAGCGACAGGTAAAGCCTTTCCCCACGCCGATTTATGATTCCGCCGGAAAAATCAGCGGAGCCGTAAATATGGTGGAAGATATTACCGAAAGTAAATTAGCAATTCAATATAACAGGAGTTTGATTGAAGCCAGTATTGACCCGATGCTTACCATCAGCAGCGATGGCAAGCTTTCCGATATGAATGAGGCATTAACTGTTATCACCGGAACAACAAGGGAAAAATTGACAGGTTCTGATTTCAAGAATTATTTTACGGAACCGATTGAGGCACGTAAAGTATATCAGGAAATATTTAAAAAGGGGTTTGTAGAAAATTATCCGCTCACTATGATTGACGGAGAATTGACTCCGGTTTTATTGACCGGTGCAGTATATAAGGATAACCGGGGGAAAGTACTTGGTGCAGTTGTAACAGCAAGGGTTATTACCGAGCAAAAAAGATTTGAAAAAGAACTGACAGAGGCGAAAGTATTTGCTGAATTGGCGACAGCGATTGCTGAAGAAGCCAAAGAAAAAGCTGAAAAGGCAACTCGGATAGCAGAAGATGCTACCCGAATTGCAGAAGATGCAGTGAAATCAAAACAGCAGTTTTTATCGAACATGAGTCACGAGATAAGAACACCGATGAATGCAATTATAGGGTTCACGAAAGTGGTGCTTAAAACGGAGTTGTCTGCAAAACAAAAAGAATACCTTATGGCCATAAAAATGAGCGGTGACTCATTAATTGTGCTCATTAACGATATTCTGGACCTTGCAAAAGTAGATGCAGGAAAAATGACATTCGAACAAACACCATTTAAAATGGCGTTGTCAATATCTGCAATGCTGCATTTGTTTGAGACAAAAATTCAGGAGAAAAATTTAGAACTGGTTAAGGAGTATGATAAAAGGATTCCTGAAGTATTGGTAGGTGATCCTGTAAGGTTGCACCAGATTATATTAAACCTTGTGAGTAACGCCGTGAAGTTTACATCAAAGGGAAAAATTACTGTAAGTGTGCATTTAGTGAAGGAAGACAAGGAAAAGGTGACCATTGAGTTTGCAGTAACAGATACCGGAATCGGAATTCCTGAAAATAAAATTGGAAAAATATTTGAAAACTTTCAACAGGCTTCCAGTGGTACTTCCAGGTTATATGGTGGTACGGGCTTAGGCCTTGCCATTGTTAAACAACTGGTGGAGCCTCAGGGAGGAAGAATTAACGTAACAAGTAAATTGAACGAAGGTTCTACTTTTAGCTTTACACTAAGTTTTTTAAAGACAGGAGAAGCAACCGAGTCTGAAACCCAAATAGTGGAAGTAGATGCTGAAATTAAAAATATTAAAGTATTGGTAGTGGAGGATATTGCATTGAATCAATTACTGATGAAAACATTACTGGACGATTTCGGATTTGAACGGGATATTGCCTCCAACGGGAAAATAGCCATTGAAAAACTGCAAGCTAAGTCCTATGATATTATTCTGATGGACTTGCAGATGCCCGAAATGAATGGGTTTGAAGCGACAGAATATATCCGGAATAAATTGAACTCTAAAATCCCTATTATTGCATTGACCGCTGATGTAACCACAGTTGACTTGGCAAAATGCAAGACTGTCGGTATGAATGATTATATAGCAAAGCCTGTTGATGAAAGATTATTGTACAGTAAAATCGTGGGACTTGTTAAGAAACCTGCACTTGTAAAAATGGAAACAGAGAAACCGGATAAAAAATCTAAATGCATTGACCTGGATTACTTAATACATCGAACAAAGTCAAATCCAAAACTAATGATGGAGATGATTTCGCTTTACCTGGAACAAACTCCGCCATTGATTTTGATTATGAAACAAAGTTTACAGGATAAGGATTGGCACACGCTTTACTCGGCAGTTCATAAAATGATTCCTTCATTTTCCATAATGGGTATCAGTATAGATTTTGAAAACATAGCAAAAAAAGTTCAGGAATACGCAAGCACACAACAACAGACAGATGGAATACCCGACCTTGTCCTGCAACTTGAAAACATTTGTGCGCAGGCATGTAAAGAATTAGAAATAGAATTTGATATAATTAAAAATACTCCAAATGAAAAGCGAAAATAAAATAAAACTCTTTCTTGTAGATGACGATGCTGTATTTTTAAAGTCATTGGAAATTGAATTCTTGCAGCATGCTGATTTTGCTATTGAAACATTTTCAACGGGCGAGCTTTGCCTGAAAAAATTACCGCATAACCCGGATGTAATTATTTTAGATTATTTTCTGGATGGTATTGATAAAACCGCAATGAACGGAATAGAAACGCTGGATAAAATTAAAGCGTATAATCAGGATATTTCTGTTGTGATGCTTTCCTCGCAGGATAAAATTGAAGTAGCTATAAACTGCATGCACCACCGGGCTTTTGATTATGTGGTAAAAAGCGAAACAGCCTTTACCCGCTTGAAAAAAATTATTACCACCATTTTCAAATACAAAAAAATGGAAAAGGAATTGAGTTGGTATATGGAGAGAATGTAACTACCCTCTTTGCATTAAGAAAGTGGGAATAATATAATATTAATTAAATGTTTTGTAATAGCAGTTTACTTAAAGCTTAAGACCTTTGTATTATTAGAATAACAGATACTAGAATTTAAAATTAGAAAAATGAATACGATTGAAATAAAAGGAAACTGGAACGAACAAAAAGGCAAACTAAAAATGAAATTTGCAGCTTTACTGGATAATGACCTTCTGTTTGAAGAAGGCAAAAAAGATGAGATGTTTGGAAGGCTTGAGATTAAGCTTGGCAAAACAAAGGAAGAATTACTAAAGATTATTGCAGCCCTTTAATGGCCATGTGGACCAAATCTATTGGCATTGTTCTATGCATAATAGGTAGTAGAAATAATGGCTAAAAGTACTTGTTTCAAAAATAAAATAAAAACATGAACTTAAAAAGAGTCTTTGGAGGTTTGTTAACCGTGCTAGGAATAATCGGATTAATATACGTGGCCATTTTATTTGTGCATACCTCTGGCGGCGAACGCGATATTAAAGCGATTGCCATTTTTGGCCTGCTTGGTATTATATTTTTCATAGCCGGCATAAGCCTGGTAAGAACTACAAAGGATGAGGCATAGCGGTAAATCATGCAATCTAACTGGTGCATGGCTCTGTTCAAAATAAAATGAGCAATTTACCAACCGCATTTTCTCAACCGATGACTCGTCAGTAAAGTAATTACCTGTTTAAAATTCTAAAAAAACCATGTTTAAACATGGTTTTTTTTCTTTATACAGATATGTGAATAATGTAAATAATCAGTAAGGTTATGTAATGGTTTCACATAGTAACGAGTACAATTTTGCATTGTGAAAAATAATTCACAAAATAACAATAAACAAAATGAAAAGAACAACAAAGGTATTATCTGCAGTCGCTTTATTCGCGACGGTTTTTATATCAAATACTTCTGTTAGCGCACAAGACAGAGTTAGGCCTACATGGTGGTTTGGTGTGGCCGGTGCGGCCAACCTTAACTTTTACCGGGGAACGGCCCAATATGTGAGTGCTGATTTAACATTGCCCAATGCTTTGGAAAATGGCTTTGGAGTTGCTCCTTACGTTGCAGTGTTTACAGAATATCGCCCAAGCCGCGTTTGGGGATTAATGCTGTATGTTGCCTATGATGGCCGTATGGGTCAGTTCAACAGGCTTGAAAATGGTGCAGCAAATACCTATTCCGCATCACTTAATGCAGAATTTGATTATTTAGCGTTTGAGCCAAGTTTAAGAATTGCGCCATTTGCAGGAAATTTTTATGTATTTATTGGCCCAAGGCTTAGTTATAATGTTCAAAACAAATTAGCCTATCAAGATACGTATACAACCAACAATGAAGCAAAATGGAGTGATGTGCATGGTGTAAGGCTTTCTGCACAGGTGGGAATTGGATATGATATTATGCTTTCGGCGCCTGCCAACACAACCCAGTTTGCTATTTCACCGTTTATAGCATTTATCCCTTATTTTGGCGAGCAGCCAAGAAGCGTGGAAAACCTGACTCTTACAACAGTACGTGCAGGCATAGCAATAAAAATAGGATGCGGTCCAAAACCGGTAAAGGTTGCGGATGCTCCTCCTCCAATACCTGCTCCAGTACCTGAACCGGACGTGCAATTTGCAATTCAGGCGCCAAATTCTGTTCCCGGACAGCGCATAGTAAAAGAAACTCTTCCGCTTAGCAACTATGTATTTTTTGATGCGGGAAGCACAGCTATTCCTGTCAGATATGTTGCCTTGACCAGTGATCAGGCAAAAGGTTTTGAAGAAGTACAGTTGCAGGATTGCCAGAAAAATCCGGGTACCCGTTCATCCAGGCAGCTTACCATGTATTATAATGTGTTGAATATTGTTGGAGACAGAATGAAAAAACACCCTGCATCAACTATCACCTTGGCGGGTTCGTCAGCCGGAAAAGGGATTAAAATTGGCAAAGCAAATGCTGAGTCGGTAAAAAATTACCTCGTAAATGTATTTGGAATAGATGGAACAAGAATAAAAACAGTTGGACGCAATCAACCGCTTATTTCTTCTGAAAAACCTAATAACACTCAAGATTTTGCACTTACAAGTGCAGAAGACAGCAGGGTAGAAATTATAAGCGCTTCTACAGATTTAATGGTGGAAGCCAAGGACAATTCTGCTTTGTGTTTGAAACCTATTGAGGTTACGGCAATGGATGGAAGTTCACCGGACGACGCAAAAATTAATATGAATGTAACCGGTGCCGGCAATGCTCTTACAACATGGTCAGTTGATGTTACGGATGTATCTGGAAATGTTCAGCATTTCGGGCCTTACACAGGAGATAGAGAAACTATTTCAGGTTCGGCAGTTCTGAATGGAAATAAAAACGGGAACTACAAAGCTGTTATGACGGGTCAAACCCAAACAGGGCATACCATAACAAAGGAAAGTTCTTTTTCATTAACGCGCGAAGTTGAACCTGCCCAACAAGAACATGTTGCAAGCATCTTGTTTGAATTTGATAAATCGATTACTGTAGCCACCTTCACTAATTTCCTAACCGGTACTGTAGCTCCGCTTATCCCATCGAACGCGACGGTTCTTATTAGCGGGTACACAGATGTTGTTGGACAAAAGGATTACAATTTGAACTTATCCAATGAACGGGCCAAAGAAGCACAAAGTATTTTGGAATCGGCTTTAGCTAAAACCAATATTACAGGTGTTACATTTAAAACAAATGGCTACGGAGAAGTTGGTTCATCATTTGCAAATACATTGCCCGAGGAACGGTTTTATAACAGGACAGTTGTTATTGATATCATTCCTTCCGGGCCAGTTATCAAGAAGTAGGAATTAAAATTCATTTACACCTTTTACATTTTTAAAAGGTGTGAATAATATAAATAATCCTGTAAACTATATAACACTTATTTCTCTACTGAGATACACTTTTGCACTACATATAATTCACTAACAATAAAAACATGAAAACAAAAATCAAAAATATATTAGCAACTTCAAAGGAGAAGTTGATAAAAGTTCGGTTAGACGACAAAACCTTTATTTATTTAAGGAATATGGCATCCCTTCAAATTTGGCTGCCAAAGTATCCTGATGCAACTGTAATAACTTATTAAACCCAAAATATACTATGAAAAAACACATTATAATAATATCCGGCTGCATTCTTCTTTTTGCTGCCTGTGTTCCAAAAAAAGAATTAATAAGTTCGCAAAACAGAGTAAAGAAATTGCAAGCGGATAGCTCCGGTACACATTCAAAATTGAATGACTGCAATTCTCAAGTGGCATTACTTGAAAAGGATAAAATGGATTTAAAAAATTCAATGAATGACCAATCTGCCAACTACCAGTCTAACCAGGCAAACTCGAACATGACGATTGCCGACCAGGCAAAACGATTAAAAACATTGGAAGGATTAATTCAGGCACAAAAAGATGTGATGAATAAACTGAAGAAAACCATTGCAGATGCTTTAATAAACTTTAAGCCTGATGAATTAACAGTTACCCTAAAAGATGGTAAGCTTTATGTTTCGCTTCAGGAGAAGCTTTTATTCGCCTCGGGAAGCGCAGTAGTTGACCCCAAAGGCAAAGATGCATTGAAAACATTAGCTGCGGTTCTTAACACAACCTCAGGCATTACCATAGATGTGGAAGGGCACACAGACAGCATTCCTATAGCCGGAAAATATGAAGATAATTGGGCTTTAAGCACAGCGCGTGCCGCTTCAATTGTACGCATTCTTATTAAAGATTATCAAGTGAGCCCAACAACTATTATTGCTTCAGGCAGGTCAAAATATTTGCCGGTAGCCACTAATTCCAGCACGGAAGGAAGGGCAAGTAATCGAAGGACCGATATTATTTTGTCGCCCGATTTAACCGAACTTTTCAAACTGCTTAATCAATAAAAATGAAAGTGTTCACTTTAGTTTTATGAAAACAAAAACAGCAGGAATCATTCTGGTTATTCTTGGAGTAATAATGATAGCATATACAGGGTTTAATTATGTAACCACAGAAAAAGTGGTTGACCTTGGGCCTATTCAAGTGAACCAAAAAGAAAACCACCCGGTTCAATGGTCTCCTGTTGTCGGTGGTGTTTTACTCGCCGGAGGGCTTATTATTATTCTGAGTGGAAGAAAGCTTCAAACAAAATAACCCTTCGAATAAAAAGAAATAGTATGAACTTAAAAAGAATTTTCGGAGCATTACTAACACTCCTCGGGATAGGCGGACTTATTTATGCAGCTGTGTTATTTGTGCATGCTTCCGGTGGTGACAGGGATATTAAAGCGCTAATTATATATGGCACGC
>Ga0210388_10002707_pt1 | contig 13780 bp, 11 predicted proteins | sample IncBWC19OmetaG_FD_155485 | JGI IMG/M metagenome (GOLD analysis project Ga0210388, IMG submission 155485) | Forest soil microbial communities from Barre Woods Harvard Forest LTER site, Petersham, Massachusetts, United States - Inc-BW-C-19-O ...
ACCTTTTTCTTCAGCTTCGCGTCGGAAAGCTTCTTGTTGCCCTCGAATTTGATTTCCGTGATGCGCGGACGCGCCTGCACGGTGTAGGTCAGCACCACCCCGCCGTCATCGGCCTGGTCCACGGACACGCGGACGTTGTAGAATTGCCCGGTCGCGTAAAGGGAATGGATGTCGTCCTGCGTCAGGCCCGGCATGAAATTGCCGCCGGTCTTGAGCTTCAGGTTGGCGCGGATGTAATCCTCGCTGACCGACGACGGCCCGACGAATTTGATGTCCACCCGGTCGATCTTTTGCCCCGTGCTTTGCGCCAGCGCGGTCGTCGCGCAACCCAGCAACACGGACATTCCCAATGGTTTGAGGAAGGATTTTACCTTAACGGCCTTCCGGCACGTCTTCCTGGCTGAATTTTGCTGCGGTTTCAAATCGTGTATATGGTTTCAAGAACGTCAGATTTATGTCGCCGGTCGGGCCGTTGCGTTGCTTGGCAATGACCAGGTTCACCGGCAAACCGTCGCTCTCCACCGTAGCGGCCTCGTCGTCGTCCGCATCCGGCTTGTAGAGCAGACCAACCACGTCCGCATCCTGTTCAATCGAACCCGACTCGCGCAGGTCGCTCATGCGCGGTTTCCGGTTCTTGTCCTTCTCAATTTCGCGGTTCAACTGCGCGAGGACGATGACGGGCACGTTCAGTTCTTTGGCCAGGGCCTTGATGCCGCTCGAAATGTCGGCGATTTCTTGCTGACGGTTCTCTTTTGCTCGTGCGGCAGTAGAATTCAAAAGCTGAAGATAATCAATCACAAAAAGCTTTATTCCGTGCTGCTGATGCAGCCGCCGCGCCCGCGCCCGGAGCTGCAAAATCGAAAGCCCCGCCGTGTCATCGATGTGCAGCTTCGCCGCGCTCAAACGCCCGGCCGCGTTCATCAATTTCGGAAAATCCGCCTCCGTCATGAACCCTTCGCGGATGCTTCGCAGGTTCACCCGCGCCACCGAGCACATCATGCGCAAAATCAGCGATTGCGAACTCATTTCCAGCGAGAACACCCCCACCGGCAGCTTCAATTCCAGCGCCACGTGTTCCGCGATGTTCATCGCCAGCGACGTTTTGCCCATTGAGGGACGCGCCGCGATCACGATCATTTCGCCGCCGTGCAGCCCGTCCGTGATCTTGTCCAGGTCCGCAAAGCCCGTCGCCAGCCCGCCCAGCTGCCCGTTGCGGCTGAAATAATTCTCGATCGTCTGGATGGCATCATGGACCAGCGTGTTCACGGGGATCATGTTCGCGTGCGAACGCGATTCATTTACCCGCAACACTTCCTTTTCCACCTCGTCCAAAAGCTCCTCCACATCGCCCTCAAAATCATAAATCCGCCCCACCACCCCGCTGCACGTCTGGATCAGCTTTCGCAGCAGATATTTTTCCTGGAGTTTTTCGAGGTAGAAGGAAAGATTCGCCGCGCTCGGTACCGCGTCCTGCAACTGGCTCAAGTACGCGATGCCCCCGACCTGTTCCAGCAATTGCCGGTCCTTGAGGTTTTGCTGGACGGTGATGAGGTCGATGGGCAGACGGGTGTTGAACATCTGCTCCAGCGTCTCGTAGATCGTCTGGTGCCGCAGATCGTAGAAGGCCAGCTTGCCGTCATCCTTGAGCTTTTCGATGCACTCACCGACGCATTGGTTTGGCTCGAGCAACGTACAACCCAGCACCCCCATCTCGATTTGGATGTCGTGTGGCGGCAGGCGGTCAATGTTCGTGGCACGGGCATCCCCGCGCGCCCGCTGCCGGCGCGGACGCTTCAAATCAGTGCCCGCGCCGGCATCACTGCCGCCGTGCAACGGGTCGGAAACGGAATCTATCATGTCTATGCAGGATGACTCATGGGTGAAACGGTGAAAGAAATTGATGTTGGAAACTCCTGACAGCAAATTCACACGTTATTCAGATTTTTATCAGATGCGGCATATTTTTTGGTTTGATTTACTTTGATTTGGTCGGATTCGCTTTGATTCCGCCTCACTGGACGCTTGTTCGTGACCGGACACTGCGAACATTTCTCCTTCTCAAGGCCGGAACGATGCAATTGAAGTTTTGGGAGCACAGCCGCCCCGGCTGTTGTTCGGCGCGCCCTCGCGCCGAACACGGGCGGCGATAAGTGCACCAAACAGTTCGATATTCGCGCGCACAATTGTGAATCACGAAAGCACGACCCATTGTGCCCAAGGCGGGCGTCGCTCTATCATTTTCGGACAGTTTAAATTCATTTTTTGGTTGGATTTAGTCGGATTCGGTTGGATTCAGTAGGACCTCTAAAGATATTCTACGCCGTCGGTGACTTTATTTTGGCTTTTTTGGGTTCGTTTTTTGGATAAATATGCGATTTCATTGGCGTTTACTAAGAAATCTTGGGTTCGTTTCGTAATTTTCATAGTTGCCTCTTCGTGCTTCGACCCTCGGCCGTTTACCTTGAATTACCTTGAATTACCTTGATTCGGCTGGATTCCGGACTTTTGGGACACCTCGAAGGCATGGCCCCACGCCCGCCGGTCTCGACCCTCGACCTTCGTCTCTCGACCCTTCTTCAATATGTCAAAGAACAATCCTTTCCGTATACTGCCATACCCCCTTGGACATCTGCAGTCCACCCCCACGCCCATTGCCCACCTTCCGACATCCTACCACATCCTCGCCAAACCACCCGTTGCGCCGCGCATCCAAAATACACCTATTTTCCGACCGTCCCCGCTGGCTCGAAACACTGAAAACTGAACACTAAAAACTTAAAACTATTCATTTCCGATGCGGCTCCACATCCGGCAACAGAACGGTCAGCAACCCGATCAACGGCAGGAACGCGCACAAGTTGAAAACAAATTCAATGCTCGTGCGATCCGCCAGATGGCCGAGCGCCGCCGAACCGATGCCGGCGATGCCGAACGCGAGCCCGAAAAAGAGCCCAGCGATCATGCCGACTTTTCCCGGCACCAGTTCCTGTGCATACACCAGGATCGCGGAAAAGGCGGATGCCAAAATCATGCCGATGAACACGGTGAGGATCACCGTTCCCGTCAAGCCGACGTGCGGCAGCAGCAACGTGAACGGTGCCACGCCCAGGATGGATGCCCAAATCACGCGCTTGCGGCCGATGCGGTCGCCAACCGGGCCGCCAACGATCGTGCCCAGCGCCACCGCAAACAGAAACACGAAGAGCAACAACTGTGATGTCTTCACCGACACCTGAAAATGGTGGATCAGATAAAAGGTATAATACGTCGTCATGCTCGTGAGATAGACGTATTTGGAAAAAATCAGCGCCACCAGCACGGCCAGCGCACCGATGACCTGTTTGCGCGGCAGGGCCGTGGCCGCGTGCGCCGCGGCGCTTTTCTTTTGGACGCGATGGAAATTGTTTTTCTGCCACGTCCCGATCTTCCACAGCACGATCACGCCGAGCAACGCCAGCAATGAAAACCACGCGACATATTTCTGCCCGCGCGAAACGATGATCAACGCCGCCAGCAACGGGCCCAGCGCGGTGCCGGCATTGCCGCCGACTTGAAACAATGATTGCGCGAAACCGCGACGGTTGCCCGCCGCCATGTGCGCGACCCGTGAGGCTTCGGGGTGAAAAATGGCCGAGCCTAACCCCACCAGCGCCGCCGAAACCAGCACGAGCGGATAGCTGTTGGCAAAGGCCAGCGCGAGCAGCCCGACCAGGGTCAGGCCCATGCCCGTGGCGAGCGAATGCGGCATCGGCTTTTTGTCCGTGACCAGCCCGACCAGCGGCTGGAACAGCGACGCGGTGCATTGGAATGTGAACGTGATCCAGCCGAGTTGCGCGAAATCCAGCGCGAAGGACGCCTGCAACATCGGGTAGATCGAGGGCAGCAACGCCTGGATCGTGTCATTCAACAGGTGCGAAAAGCTGATGGCGCATAGCACCGTCAAGACGGTGGAATGCGCCAACGGCCGGTTCTCGACGAGCGGTTCTGCGGTTTGGATCTGTGACATAAATTTTTGCGTTTTGATCTTTGTCTTTCGGACAAATAAAAAACCCCGAGTAAACTCAGGGTTGGGAAATTTGCGATGGAAATTATTTTCGACGCGTCATCCCCAACCCGGCTTCAGCCATACAATGGCCGACAGGTTCGTGTGGTTGATGACGTACATGTTCATTTCAATTACGGCTGTTTTTATAAACCGGCTGCGCAAGACTGTCAAGAAGTTGAAGCGCCGTAGGCGCGACATATTTGTAGAAAACCGCCGCCAATAAATTTGAGCCCCGTCAGGGGCGGCATATTTTCGCCTGCTTATCTCGCAAATGACGACCGACAAGCGACACTTCACCAGACCTTGGATTTGTTGTAAAAGCTTTCCAGTGTGGTCGCGCGCAGTTTCCAGCTACAAACAAAATGACCTGCCGCAAACCCGTCGTGGTAGGGCGCGTCACTCCGTGCGCGCCGCACCTGCAACCAGATTGTCCGAAATGCCCGCAACATGGTTTTCACTCAGTGCTTGTCGTATAAAAAATCCATCACAACACTAGTCACAGTTCCAACAGCAGCTACAAGTGCTGCAATTAGAGTCCACCAATCACGCCGGTCTTTGTGTCTCTCAATCAAGGCCAAAATAATCTGCTTTTCTGGATTGGAATTTATCAAATCCTCATTCGCTGCTTTTCTGGCGTATAGCTCCAAAATGGACAGTTTTTTATTTTGTTCATAAATTTCTTTTTGGGGACCGGTTAAGTGTTTCATAGAGCGGTTTTTTAGATGTCGGATTAACAGCACAAATCCAACAATAAACACCACTATTGCCAACCAAAATTTCTTTAAAAACAACATTTCAACGCGTAATGGCAACCTTATTTTTAGTTTTGGTAAGGCAAGCGGGTAAACCCTTCTGATTCTAGGCTTCCATTGGTATCTGTGTTCCTGAAATACCTCCAAGCTTGCCCTGTTTGGTTGTCAAACATGATTGGAGCAACGTCCTTAGAATTGTGAAGCTCGAAAATTTTCGCTGGTGCATTTGTTGCAAGCAATTGAACCTCCCCCGTCTCACGGTTGCACTTCCACATGATTCTTCCATCCTCGCCTGTATGAAATTCGTATTTGTATTCCTTGTTGCAGCCAACAAGCACCCCAACGGCGGCAATAAATAAAACTTTTATTTTCATGACGTTTTTAATGCACCACCGGTACAATAACAGGCATCGGCACAGGGCGGGAAGTCGGAGCACTGCCAGCGCGTCCGTAGGAAACCACCTTTCCATCTACCAACTTTATCTCGTAAGGCGTGCCGGGCATATCAAAAGCCGTTGGAACTTCGGCAAGATTGTAATTCAGACATTCGGAATTTGTGTCTGCGATGACGCTGACAGGTGTTCCCATTATTTTCAAAACCTGCGCCTTGTTCATTCCAAGAGAAATGCTGTTTATCGTTGATGATGAAGTCAAACACCCAGCAAGGAGCATCGAAGCCAATCCGATAAGTACTGTCGTAGTTTTCACAAACGCCTTTCTTTTGTGAACGGGAAAGAAAAAGGCGTGCAGCCAGCACACCCAGTCAGAGGGTTGCGACGCCCTGTAGAAGAATGCATACAGCCACACGCCTGATTGAGGCGTGGGTGTGGCAAGGATCTTCTTTCTACAAGAGATGTCGTAATTTCTGACTGCCCTTACCGCTTCACTTGAATTTCAAAGCCATTAAATCAATCCAACTCCATATTTTCAATCCTAGAAATTCTATCAGTTAACAGTTTTACAGAACTGATTAGAGTTGTGGTAATGTCCTGACTTGAAATAATATTATTTTCTCCGGCGCAAAACAAATATCCCCAATAATGCTATGAGAATCACAAAAGGCATCGCTGCGTAAAGCCAACCATGGTAATGTGCAGTGGATGTAACGTTGGAAACCATCCATATTGTGCCGTCACTGTTGGTCCAGACGCCGCTATTTACTAAATTTGTTGTCATTTCTTCCCCTTAAAATCTTTCACGATTTCAACCCGCACCGTAGCTCCAGCCGCTTAACTCGTCCGTCCACCCTTGAATTCAAACAGCGAATTGACGGATGAATTGTTGTGGATGCGCTTGATGGCTTCGCCCAGCAACCCCGCGACGGACAATGTCGTGATTTTCACGCCGTCGATCGCCGGACGCTGCACCGTGTCGGTGGTGATCAGTTCGTCGATGGCCGAATTGCGCAGTCGCTGGATGGCGGTATCGCTCAACAACGCATGGGAGACACACGCCATGATTTCCTTGGCGCCTTTCGTCTTCAAGATCGCTGCCGCCGAGGTCAGCGTTCCCGCCGTTTCCGTCAGATCGTCCACCAGCAGAACGTTTTTACCTTCGATATCGCCAATCACGGCCATGTGTTCCACTTCCGAGGCGCTCTTGCGACGTTTGGCCACGATGGCGAGGTCGGCCTCCAGCGTTTGCGCGTAGGCGTGCGCCATCTTGATGCCGCCGGCGTCCGGGCTGACCACGACGAGGTCTTTCAATTTTTTCTTCTTCAGATATTCGTACATCACCGGCGCGGCGTAGAGATGATCCACCGGGATGTCGAAGAAACCCTGGATCTGTTGCGCGTGCAAGTCCATCGTGAGCACCCGGTTCACGCCGGACGCCACGAGCAGGTTGGCCACGAGCTTGGCGGTGATGGGCACGCGCGGCTGGTCTTTGCGGTCCTGGCGTGCGTAACCATAAAACGGCAGCACCGCCGTGATGCGCATCGCGCTCGCGCGGCGGAACGCATCCACCATGATGAACAGCTCCATCAGGTTGTGGTTCGTCGGCGGCGACGTCGGCTGGATGATGAAAATGTCCTCGCCGCGCACGTTCTCCTCGATCTTCACGAACGTCTCGCCGTCAGGAAAGGGGGTGATGGCGCATTTGCCAAGTTCGGCCCCGATGGATTTGGTGATGGCGCGGGCCAGAGGCTCGTTCGCCGTGCCGGAAAAAATTTTCACAGATTAAAAATGTGCGGTTAAAAAGAAAACCCGCCGGTATGGCGGAAGAAATCGTCCGCAAATCGTAACAACCAAGATGAACGGCGCAAGATGAAATTAAAAATTGCCGGAAACAAACAGGTCCGGAATCGGGCCGAATCAAAGTAAATCCAGCCAAATCAAACCAATCGATTGGGAACACGTATTATATGGGGCAAGCGGCAGTTCTGCCCTGCCGGTGAGGAACGGTCTGATCCATGACGGTCAGGAAAACGCTTTTGTCGCAAGGGGGACTCCGGCAAGATTCGGGCGTGACCATCGCCATTGTCGGACTCGGCTACGTGGGACTGCCGCTCGCGTTGCAATTCGCGCGCAGCGGGGTGCAGGTCATCGGTCTGGACGTGGATGCAAAGAAGGTTTCCGCGCTGAACTCGGGCCGGAGCTACATCAAGCATATTGCGGCGGACGAAATCAAAAAGTTTGTCCGGGCGAAACAATTCTCCGCGACCACGGACTTCGCGGAGATCAAAAATGCGCGGGCCATCCTGATTTGCGTTCCCACGCCTCTGAAGCGCAATCGCACGCCGGATCTCTCGTTTGTCCTGAACACCGGCAAAAGCATCGCGCGCCATCTGCAACGCGGCCAGCTCGTGGTGCTGGAATCCACGACGTACCCGGGCACGACGGAAAATGAATTGCGCGAGGTTTTGGAACGCGGTTCGAAGTTGAAGGCGGGCCGGGATTTTCACCTGGCCTTCTCGCCGGAACGCGAAGATCCGGGCAATCCCCGGAGCCGCGTCGCGGAAATTCCCAAGGTCATCGGTGGTTTCACGCCGGCATGCCTGGCGGCGGCGGTGCAGGTTTATTCCCGGGCGGTCCGGGTGCTGGTGCCGGTCGCGAATTGCCGCACGGCGGAGGCGGCCAAGTTGTTGGAAAATGTGTTTCGCGGCGTCAATATCGCGCTGGTCAACGAACTCAAGGGAGTTTATGCGGCGATGGACATAGATATCTGGGATGTCATCGCCGCGGCGCGGACGAAGCCGTTCGGTTTCATGCCGTTTTATCCGGGGCCCGGGCTGGGCGGTCATTGCATCCCGATCGACCCGTTTTATCTGGCGTGGAAGGCGAAGCAGGTCGGGCAGGAAACGCGCTTCGTGGAGCTGGCCGGCGAAATCAACCGGGCGATGCCGGAACGGGTGGTGGCGCGTTTGAGCCGGGCTTTGGCCTCGCAAAAAAGGACTTTGCGCGGCGCCAAGATTCTGGTGCTTGGGCTGGCCTACAAGGCGGATGTGGACGATGACCGCGAATCGCCGAGTTACAAACTCATGGATTTGCTGGCCGCGCGCGGGGCGAAAGTGTTTTATCACGACCCGTATGTGCCGGTCATCAAACCCACGCGCGAGCATCCGCATTGGGCGGGAACGAAATCGGTGGTGTGGAGCAAAAAAATCGTTTCTGGTTTTGACGCGGTGCTCATTTCCACGGCGCACAGTGCGATGGATTACGCACAACTGGCCGCGTGGTCGAAGCTGATCGTGGACACCCGCAATGTGATGGCGAAAATCCCGACGGGGGCGGGGACGATCTGGAAGGCGTGAGTGAGCCTAGGTTACGGCCGGCCTGACGGGAGCGGTTTTTGAGTTGCGGCTAAATTTTTTTGAGAGCCAGCTTCCAAGCGAAATACAGGGCACTTCAACAAACCGGTATGAGAGGGCAGACATCAAAATGGTCACACTGACGCTGGCCAGCAGGGTCAAGGGCAAGAGCACATAAACTTGCCGGAAACCGAGCAGGTTCAGGAGATGTACCCACGCTGGAAGCACGCACAAGATGGTGATAAATTGCAAAAGATAGACGGAGTAGGAAATTTTTCCTAAAAACACCAGCGGTCGTTTTTCCAGCAACGCCTGCAATCTCCGGCTGGAAAGGCTGGCGATCAAAATCATGACGCAGCCCACGCTGGTCACGACCCAGGAAGAATTGGTGGGACCGAAAAGTTGAAAGGATTGATAAACCAACAAACTGAGAAAAAAGAAACCAATCCTGATCTTCTCGGAACGCGCTCGCAGCCAATCAACGGGAAATTTGTTAAATCTCGCAAGCAGGACCCCCAAAATGAACGACACATAACAAATGCCGGTCGATTTAAAAACAAACAGGGTTGCGGCCGCCGCCAGCAATCCGATGATGCGTCTGCCGGGCACCAGAAAAACAAAAACGGGCAGGAGCACGGATGCTTTTAGCTCGATACCGAGGCTCCAATCCTGGTTCAGCAGTTGTACCTTCGCATCGTGCTGGAGAAAAAGGCACTGGAGAAAGAAGTTCTTTAAAGTCATCGGGACGTGCCAGAATTGATCGGCCCAGTCGGTGATAGGAATCGACGTTGTCCAGGGCCGGAACAGATAAACCTGCGCCAGTGCACTGAGGCAAAAGGCAAAAAACCACGGCAGCCAAATCCGGGTAAAGCGTTTGACGTAGAAAGCCGGAAGATTGATGGTCCGGACCGGCCCTTCACTGCCGCAAAACGGCCGGGACAAAACAAAACCGCTTAGGACGAAAAACATGGCGACGGCCTGTTTGCCATTAAAAAAGAGGTTGGTAAACGGCAGATTGACAAACCAGGATACCCGATCCGGCCAGGCAAAGATAAAGCTGTGGGACAACAAGACCGCCAGCGCCGCCAGACCGCGGATGGTGTCGAGAAATTCAATGCGCTTGCGTTCCGGATGCATCGGTGCGCCAAGTTAAATTGCTCCCAACCGATGGCAATGGAAAAGTTGAGTGTTTGCCCCCGCATGATTAACCTCTGGCGATGCGATCAAGATTTTGCCAACTAGCGCTGCTGTTCGTCCTGTGGCCGGCCATCCTCCCGGCGCAGGAAGATACGAACGGCTACACCTTGCTCTGGCAGGCGGGTTTTTATTTCGGAAAAGGCACGAAATCATCTCCCGCCATTGCGCCGGACGGCACAGTCTATCTGGGGCTGTTCAACGGCCTGGTGATGGCCTTCACCCCCCAAGGCAAGACCAAATGGGAGTTCAAGGCCGACGGGGAAATCCGCTCGTCGCCCGCCGTCGGCCCGGACGGGACGGTTTATTTCGGCTCGCGTGACCGGACGTTTTATGCCGTCGGCCCGGACGGAAAACTGAAATGGAAATTTACCACCGGCGGCTGGGTTGACACTTCGCCGGCCATCGCTGCGGACGGCACATTGTATTTTGGTTCATGGGACAAAAACCTTTACGCGTTGATGCCGGACGGGAAATTGAAATGGACCTTTGACGCGCACGCCATCGTGTTTTCCTCGCCTTCCATCGCCACGAACGGGACGGTTTATTTCGGTTCGCACGACGGAAATTTTTATGCGCTGACGCCGGAGGGTGCCTTGAAATGGAAATATGCCACCGGTGCGCCGGTCAATGCCTCGCCGACCATCGCCGCAGATGGCACGGTCTACTTCACCTCCACCGACGGCAATCTACATGCGCTGGATCCCGGGGGCCGGGAACGTTGGCGCACCCATACCGGTGGTTACACCTCATCGACCGCGGTGCTGGACGAGGACGGGAACATTTATTTGAGCGCCACGAAAGATTTTTACTTTATCAGTCCCGGGGGCAAGGTGCTTTTTACCACCACCAGCGATGTGCCGATGGATGTCAGCCCGGCGGCGACCGCCAACCGGGAAATCGTTTTTTCAATTCCCTGGCTGCGGGTCGGCAGTTTTCGCCGGGATCATCCCTGGCCGCCGCATTATTTTCATATTGATAGTAATTTATCCGGTTCGCCCAACATCGGCAACGACGGCACCATCTATGCGAATAGCGGACTGTCTTTCTATGCGATCAAGCCGCCGGACCCGGCGCCGCCGGCGAAAAGTTCCTGGCCGCTCTGGCGGTGTGACCAGCAGCAGACCGGACGGGCCCGATGAAGAACTACGGTGCGCTAACTTTTTCCACCTGAATCTTGGCCGGGTCGCTGATGCCTAGCTGGAGGAGGGTGGCATTGGTGTAGATCTCAAAATTGGCAGGCAGGCGCGGGGCTTCCGCGACCAGCCGTTCGTGGGCGAGTTCCTTGAGGGCGAGCGTGTCCAGCGCCACGGGGTCGCGGCTGAACCAGAGCTGCGCGCGCACGCTGGCGTATTGCAGGTAGTTCGCCGGTCCGCCGTCGTATTGGCCGATCAGCGCATCGGTCACACACAAGACAACCTTGTCGCCCACGGAGGGCAGGGCGTAAATCTCCGGCAAGGCGATGGCCAGCCGGTCGCCGCTGTATTCAAAGCGCCGGACGTTGTCCACGCTGCCGAGGGACAGGCTGAAAAAATGTCCGCACACGCCGGCGGAGTTTTCATTGATGAGGGGGGTGACGGAGATGATTTTGGTCAGGCGCCGGCTGACGAGTTTGCTGACAAAAGATTTTTTGCCGACCCCGGCATTGGTGTTCCCGAATTCCACGTCACCCCAGACGAGCGCGCCGATGACGGGCGAATCGGGCAGGTAAAAAGTGTTGGTGTCATAGCCGCCTTCCGCCGCGCCCGCGCAGCCGACGCCGAGTTTTTGGGCGAGCGAAAAGAAACCGGCGTGGCGCAGGTCGGCGGCATGGCGGTCCCAGATGATGATTTTATCCGGCGGCACACCGGCTGCCAGCAGTCCGCGCGCGATGGCAGCCACGACTGCGGGTCGCGTGCCGGTGAGCGGGCCGGGTTCGGAGAAAACCTTGATGCCGACGGTATCGTTGGTGGAGACGAGCGTGCGCCATGCATCAGCGGAGTTGGTTGCCAATGTGAATTGGGCAAACCCGCAGTTGAATGCGGCGTCCACGCGGTCGTCGATCGGCAGGTAGGCATTCAACAGATTTTGGCCCTGGACGACGACGACCCGGGCGGCGGCATTCGTGGCGCGGGGCGCGAAAAAATCCTGGGCGCAGGCGGAAAATCCGCCGGCAAGCAGGGCCAACAGCAAAAATTGGATTTGTGCGTTTCTTGACACTTTCGACTGACAATGTTACCACCACGGCGGATGGTCGCCAAAAAGAATTCAATTAAGGGCGCAACATTAGTGCTTGCGCTGGCCATGTTCGCTGCCGGTTGTACGCCGGCCGGTCCGCGCGCGCTGATCAGGGGGAAAAATTGCCTCGATCGCGGTGATGTGACGGATGCCGTGGCGCAATTGAAGATCGCGACGCAGTTGCTGCAGACCAACGCGCAGGCGTGGAATTATTATGGCGTGGCGTTGCAGCTCGCCGGCCAGCGGGATGAAGCCGCGACCGCGTATCAAAATGCCTTGAAATTCGACCGCGACCTGGTCGAGGCGCATTTTAATTACGGCAGCCTGGCGCTGGAGCAGAACAAGGCGGACCTGGCCCGGACGGAGTTTTCCGCCTATACGCTGCGGCGCCAGAACGACGCCGCAGGCTGGCTGAAGCTCGGCTCGGCGCAGTTGAAGGCGGGCGACGCCACGGCGGCGGAACGCAGTTTCAGCACGGTACTGGCTTTGAAGCAATATGAGCCGGAAGCCTACAACGGCCTCGGCCTCGCGCGCGTTCAGCGCAATCTGCCGCGGGATGCGGAAAAATTCTTCACGGCAGCGACGGATGCCCGGCCGGAGTACGCGGCGGCGATACTGAACCGGGCCACGGTGGACCAACAATATCTGCACGATACCCAGGGCGCACTGGACAATTATAAAAAATATCTCGCCCTGACGCCGCGCCCGGCGAATGCGGACGAAGTGAGTTCCATCGTGAACGGACTGGAAGCGGCGCAGACAAAGCTCGCGGTGGCGACGCCGGTTGAAAAACCCGCGCCGGAGGTTCTTCAAACCGAGCCACGACCGGAAACGAAACCGGCGCCGCGAATTTCCAATGCCACCACCCAACGCACGGCGACAGTCAGCCGGCCACCCTCAAAAACGGCGGTCGCGAACCCGCCACCGGCGGAGGTGGTGCAGGTAAGACCGGAGCAGCCCATCGCGACCATGCCTGCGACTTCCGCCGCTGAAAAGACTCAAACACCGGTCCAGGAGCAGCCGGTGGAGGCTCCGATGCCGCCGGATCAGCCGAAGAAAAGTTTTTGGGGGCGGTTGTTTGGCGGTTCGTCCGAAGGTAAAACGCCACAGGATTCCGGTTATCACGGCGCAGGCTTGACTCCGCTGCCGAACGGCACCGACATGCAACCGCAGCCGGTAGTGATTCAACCGGCGAAACCGATCCAGGTCGTCGAGCCGGTCCCGGTGTTCGCGCATTACAATTATTTCAACCCGCGCAAGCCGGCGTCGGGCAATCGCACGGCGGCGAACGGCGCGTTCACGAAGGCGCGGCTGGCCGAGCAGGACGGCAACGAAACCGACGCGCTGGGCTGGTATCAACAGGCGGCGGCGTTCGACCCGTCATGGTTTGAGGCGCAATACAACACCGGGGTGCTGGCGCACCGCCTGCGGAATTTCGCGCTGTCACTGCCGCGGTACGAGCTGGCGCTGGCGATCCAGCCGGATTCCGTCGATGCGCGTTACAACTTTGCGCTGGCGTTGAAAGCCGCCGGTTACGCGCCGGATGCGGCGGAACAGCTTAAAAAAATCCTTTCGTCGAACCCGAACGAAGTCCGTGCGCACCTGGCGCTGGCGAACATCTGCGCCCAGCAGCTGCGTGACAATGCGCAGGCGCGCGTGCATTACCAGAAGGTCCTGGATCTCGATCCGCAGAACGAGCAGGCGCCCAATATCGGCAACTGGCTGATGGCGAATTAAAATATTGGCACGGATTTCGCTGGTAATTGGGCGACTACATTTTATCGTTTAATCATGATTGCGGCGACTGTCCAAAATCGGTATGGT
>Ga0210388_10002708_pt1 | contig 13777 bp, 9 predicted proteins | sample IncBWC19OmetaG_FD_155485 | JGI IMG/M metagenome (GOLD analysis project Ga0210388, IMG submission 155485) | Forest soil microbial communities from Barre Woods Harvard Forest LTER site, Petersham, Massachusetts, United States - Inc-BW-C-19-O ...
CTTGCCAGTGCGCGCCGTAATCTCTGCCGCCAGCAAGTCCATGATCGGCCCGTCCTTGTCGGTCGTCCACACTGTGCCGTCAAGACGAAGGAAACTCGCTCCAGCGCTTTCTTCTCCCCCGAAACAGCACGAGCCATCGACCAGTCCCGGCACAAACCACTTGAAGCCCACCGGCACTTCGCGGAGCGTGCGGCCGAGCTTTTTCACTACTCGGTCAATCATGCTGCTGCTCACCAGAGTCTTTCCCACCGCAACCGTGTTACTCCACTGGGGCCGGTGCTTGAGCAAATACCGGATGGCAACGGCAAGGTAATGATTCGGGTTCATCAATCCCGCAACCGGAGTTACGATCCCGTGCCGATCAGCATCGGTATCGTTCCCGAAAGCCACCTGGTACTGATCTTTCAGACCGACCAGCCTGGCCATCGCATAGGGACTCGAACAGTCCATTCGAATTTTGCCGTCGTGGTCAACGGTCATAAACGAAAATGTCGGGTCGACTATCGGATTGGTGACGACGATGTCCAGCCCATAAATCGAGTTGATCGGTTCCCAATAGGGCAGCGAGGCTCCTCCTAATGGGTCAACGCCAAGTTTGAGATGGGCGCCGCGAATTGCATCCATGTCCACGACATTTTTGAGATCACGAACATACGGCAAGATGAAATCTTCCTGATGAGTGTTAGCGGACCGGATCGCCTTAGCAAACGGAATTCGCTTGACCCCTGCATTCTCTGCTCGCAACAATTCGTTCGCGCGATCCTCTACCCAGCGGGTCACGTCGGTATCAGCGGGGCCGCCGTTGGGCGGGTTGTACTTGAAGCCTCCATCCTCCGGCGGATTGTGCGATGGCGTAATCACGATTCCGTCGGCTAGATGTTCCCGGCGGCTACGGTTGTAAACCAGAATGGCTCGCGAAATGACCGGCGTCGGAGTTATCCCGTCGTTTTGCTGAATGATCGTTTCCACATTGTTTGCCGCCAGCACCTCGAGGGCAGTGCGCTGCGCAGGCTCCGAGACGGCGTGTGTATCTTTCCCCATATAGAGCGGGCCGTCGGTTCCCTGCTGGTGCCGGTATTCGCAGATCGCCTGGGTAATTGCGAGGATGTGCGCTTCGTTAAATGTGCCGCGCAGGGGCGAGCCCCGGTGTCCGCTGGTGCCAAAGCTGACTAGTTGGTTTGGATCATCCAAGTCGGGACGCCGCTCGAAATATTCCTTCTCCAGGCGAGCCACGTCCACCAGCAACTCCTTCGGCGCTGGTTTGCCTGCCAGCGGCGAAATGTTAGGTTCACCTGCCGGCGACTGTGTTTCTAGAGGACTGGGCATGGTTCCACCTTCCAAATCTCGCTTGCGTATTCCGCAATCGAGCGATCGCTCGAAAACTTCCCTGAGCTGGCGACGTTCAAGATTGCTTTCTGCGCCCATGCGCCGGATTCGGCATAGAGCGCGCCGAGCCGGTCCTGTGCCTGGCAATACGAGGTAAGGTCTGCCAGATGCATGTAGTGGTCGCCCTGGGTCAGAAGCATATCGCGCAAGGGAGCGAACACTCCTGGTTCGTTGCGGCTGAAGTAGTCAGAGAAAATGAGGTCCAGCGCAGCTCGAGTCTCGGGTTCATTTTCATAGTGCCAGTGCGGGTCGTACCAGGCGCGGCTGTTCTCAACCTGCTCCACGGTGAGCCCGAACAGAAACATGTTCTCTTCTCCGGCTTCCTCCGCCATTTCGATGGTTGCGCCGTCGCGGGTTCCGACTGTTAGAGCTCCATTCATCATAAATTTCATGTTGCTCGTTCCGCTGGCCTCGTAGCCGGCGGTCGAGATCTGGTTGGAGACATCGCTGGCTGGAATCAGTCGTTCCGCCAACGAAACGTTGTACTCAGGGAGAAAGACGATGTTGAGCCGGCCGCGCGTCGCCGGATCAGCGTCAATCGTGTCCGCCAGGTTGTTGATGAACTTTATGATGAGCTTGGCCAGCTTGTAAGCCGGCGCTGCTTTACCTGCGAAGAAAAATGTACGCGGTACCATTTTCATACTAGGATTTTCCCGCAGGCGGTTATAGGCGATCACAATCCGCAGTGCATTCATCAATTGCCTTTTATATTCGTGAATGCGTTTGATGTGGCAGTCGAAGATGGTATCGGGGTCCACGATAACTCCCGACGTTGACTTAAGCCAATTAGCAAACTGCACTTTGGCCTCGCGTTTTGACTTGAGGAAGCGTTCTCGAGCACTGGAATCCTCCGCGAATGGTCTGAGCTGTTTGAGCAGGCCAAGATCTTTAATCCAGCGATCTCCGATGACTTGCGTGATTTCGCGGGCCAGCGCGGGATTGGCCTCGAGCAACCAGCGCCGGGGCGTCACTCCGTTTGTCTTGTTGCTAAAACGCTCGGGAAACATTTCCGCTAGATCCTTGACCGTCGTGGTTCGCAGCAACTTGGAGTGGACGGCGGAAACTCCGTTGGTGCTATGCGAGCCAACAATGGCGAGGTTGGCCATCCGGATTTTGCGCGGGCTGCCTTCTTCCACCAGGCTCACGCGCTGCACGCGCCCTTCGTCCCCCGGGAAGCGAACCCGAACTTCATCGAGCAGCCGACGGTTAATCTCGTAGATGAGCTCCAAATGCCGAGGGAGCAGTGTCTCAAACCACGCCACCGGCCATTTCTCCAGAGCCTCGGGCAGCAAAGTATGATTTGTGTACCCGAGCGTCTTCTTCGTCAGGTCCCAGGCCTGGTCCCATCCCAAATGCACATCGTCGAGCAAGATTCGCATCAATTCGGGGACCGACATAGAAGGATGCGTGTCGTTGAGCTGAATTGCGGCTTTCTCCGGAAACTTTTCCCAATCGGAGTTGTGGCGCTGGAAACGGCGCACCAGATCGGCCATGGAACACGCGACCAGGAAATACTCCTGAAGAAAGCGCAGCCCCTGCCCCCTGGTCGTAGAATCGTCGGGATACAGCACGCGGGTAAGCGACTCCGCTTGAAGAGTTTCGCCGAGCGCACCCACGAAGTCTCCGGTGCCAAACTTCTCAAAATCGAAATAATCGGGCGCCGCCGCCGCCCAGAGCCGGAGCGTGTTAATCGTCTTTCCACCATAGCCCACAACGGGGCGATCAAACGGGATGCCTATCAGGCTTGACGGCTGGTTGCGTATGACTTGAAAATTACCCTCTTGCAGCTTGAATGAGACGTTCAACCTGATTTCCACTTTCTCGTGAAGCCGGGCAATCTCCCAGGGATCGCCATCGCGGAGCCAGTTGTCGGGATTCTCTTTTTGCCAGCCGTCTACAATCGATTGCTTGAACATGCCGTACTCGTAGCGGAGACCATAGCCGGTACCCGGGAGTTGCATGGTGGCCATCGAATCGAGATAGCACGCTGCGAGGCGGCCCAAGCCCCCGTTGCCCAGCCCAGCATCCGGTTCCTGCTCAATCAATTCCAGCCAGTCAATACCGTGTTCTTGCGCAGCTTCCGGCAAAAGCGGATCTAGCAACAGGTTAGTGATGTTGTTGGCCAACGAGCGCCCGATGAGAAACTCCATGGAAAGGTAATAGATGCGCTTGGCATTCTCTCGCTCATAAGTCCTCTTGGTCAGCGCCCAACGCTGCGCAAGAATGTCTCGCACGGAATGGGAGAACGCCTCAAAGCGCTCACGCGCACTCGCTATTTTGGGATCGATGGCTCTGTCAAAAACCAGGTGCCGTTCATAAAAAGCGTTTTCCGCCCCGATAAACGGCATCGTGCCGTACCCGTACTGCTGCAGGGCATCTGAAACATTTTTCCCGCTAGTGGTCGTGGGAACGACTCTTGCGGAGCTTGCGGGCGCCATGCGATTGGTGCTCATAAGATTGTCCTTAGTTTTCTAGGAGTGGAACGGTTTGTGTTAAATATTCAAAGTCACGCCAGTCAAGAGCACAGATCCTCGTCCCTCTATGACTGCTTCGATTTTCGGTAATGCCTGATCAGGTTGTTGGTGGAACTGTCATGCGCGAGCTGCGGTTCTGTTTTGTTCTCTAGTTCAGGGATGATGCGTTGCGCGAGTACTTTTCCCAGTTCGACGCCCCATTGGTCGAATGAATCGATATTCCAGATTACGCCCTGAGTAAACACGGAGTGTTCGTACAGCGCCACTAGCTTTCCGAGAGTTTCCGGCGTGAGTTTTTCAGCCAGTATCGTATTGGACGGACGGTTGCCCTCGAACACCCGGTGCGGAACGAGCCACTTCGGAGTGCCTTCCGCCTCGACTTGTTCCGGAGTCTTGCCAAAAGCCAGCGCCTCGGTTTGTGCGCAAACGTTGGCAATCAGCATGTCGTGGTGCCGGCCGAGTGGATTGAGAGGCTTCGAAAACGCGATGAAATCACACGGAATAAGTCTCGTCCCTTGGTGAATCAGTTGGTAGAAAGAGTGTTGGCCGTTGGTTCCCGGTTCTCCCCAATAAATTGGACTCGTGTCGTGCGCAACTTTTTTCCCCTCAAGAGTGACGTGCTTGCCGTTGCTTTCCATCGTCAACTGCTGGAGGTAGGCCGGGAATCGTTTCAGGTATTGTTCATAGGGCAGGACCGCGACCGTCTGCGCCTCAAAGAAGTCGTTGTACCAGATCGCCAGAAGACCCATCAGCACTGGCAGATTTTGCTGGAAAGGAGCAGTGCGGAAATGCTCGTCCATCTGATGGAAACCACTCAACATCGCCTCAAAATTCTCGGGGCCAATCGCGACCATGGTTGATAGGCCAATGGCGGAATCCATCGAGTAGCGTCCGCCAACCCAGTCCCAGAACTCGAACATGTTGGCGGTATCGATGCCGAACTTCGCAACCTCGGCCGCATTCGTCGAGACCGCCACAAAATGCTTCGCAACCGATTTTTCGTCGCCGCCTAGCCCACCAAGAGACCACTCGCGAGCTGTGTGAGCATTCGTCATAGTCTCGAGGGTTGTGAAGGTCTTCGAAGAGATGATGAAAAGTGTTTCCGACGGATCGAGGTCTCGGACGGCCTCCGCGAAATCGGTGCCATCAATGTTCGACACGAAGCGGAACGTCATGGTTCGATCGCTGTAGTGCTTCAGAGCCTCGTAGGCCATGACCGGCCCCAGGTCGGAGCCGCCAATACCAACGTTGATTACATTACGAATGCGCTTGCCCGTGTGCCCTTTCCATTCACCGCTTCGCACGCGGTTGGAGAAATCGGCCATCTGGTCGAGCACAGCATGGACTTCAGGGACCACGTCCTTTCCATCAACGGCAATGGAAGTGCCTTGCGGCGCGCGCAGGGCGACATGCAAGACCGCTCGCTTCTCGGTAATGTTGATTTTCTCCCCTCGGAACATGGCATCGATTCGTGCCCGCAGGCCAGACTCTTCCGCCAGTTGAAGAAGGAGGCGCAACGTTTCATCCGTGATGCGGTTCTTGGAGTAATCCAGGTAAAGACCAACGGCCTCGACCGCCAAACGCTCACCGCGCTTCGGATCATCCGCAAAAAGCTGCCGCAATTGGAGCTTTGTAACCGTTTTGTAATGTGACGCCAGTGCGTTCCACGCTGTTTGTCTGGTTCTCGGCGGCTTCGTCAGTGATTTGCCTTGGGCTGCCATATGCAAACTCCTCTTGTATTCGCGCGTTTTGCTCTGGAGAGCTTCTTCATACCCTTTGATATAACTAACCGCTTTCAGGTTGCTGCTTTTATTTGGCGAGGCCCTCTTTGAAGAGTCCCAGCCGCCGAGGGGGTGGCAGGTGAAGTGCGTGGAAACCCGAGGAATCACAGTAACTTGCCGGCGAGCCAGTAATCGACACTGAACTTTCCCGGACCGGAGCAGATCAGCCAGATAAAAAAGAGCACGTAGAGGACTTCCGGAAGGTAGAGGAAATCGTCGAGCCAGTTGAGAGGCGAAAGTCCTTTGGGCAGGGTGGAAACCGCGTTTGTTAAGATGGCGACAATCATATCGATCATTAAAGCCATGCAGGCTGGGCTCGAAAGAAACCCCACAGTCACCAAGGATCCGCAAACGAATTCGACACCCGCCACGAAAAAAGCCGTCTGGTGGGGAAACGGGACTTTGGCCTTAACGAGCGTGTCGTAAACAGGTTTCGTGCCGCCGGCGACAAATAATTTGTTTGCCCCGGAGATGGCGAAGAACAGCCCGATCGAAACGCGTACCAACAGGATGGCATATTGTTCCAAATCGCTGCTACCCTGCAGCGCAAACTGGACCAACCATTTCCAATCCATCTCTTGCCCTCCAACTGTTCCCGACAATCATGCTGCAAACCGCAACGGCGGTTCGTTAGCGAATTCCCGCGCCTCGAAATTATGTGTCCATCCGTTCGACCCATTGAGCACGCGATGCGGGAGCCACGAATGGATCCGCAAAGTACTGTGTTTCTCGCCAAACCTTGTCGCCCCTGAACTCCATGATGCTCACGGTGTAGGACGGCTTGCCGTCATAGGTCAGGATGTATTCGGTGACCCAAAGATCACCGCCGCCAATAATTCGCCGGATAGAAAACCGCTTTTTGTTAGGCTGACTCGCGCGTTGACCCTGTATGTTGCGTCGACCGCGGGTCCGCTCGCCTGACTGCGGGTATTCCAGCACTGCGTCCTCGAGATAGATGACGTGCTCTGTTTCAAAATCGTTGGCATCAGACGCCGCCCAATGCTGGTCCAGTGCCGCACGGATCTCTTGATCTCGCGCTCCAGCAGACTGTTCCTCTTCTTGTTGATCGTTCATCTTGTACCTCAAACTCAAGACTAGAAAACTCGTTTTTTTGGTACCGCAAATAACTGTTCGGACTACACCTACGAGTTTTTGTTTCTCGGATCGTCTTCCGCGCTGAGGTATTCCAGTCCGAGCGGCCCCATCGCGGTTATTTGCGTGACATACTCGCCGGATTTGGCCCAGTGGAAATGGTGCGTGTTGCCAGGGAGAATGATCACGGCGCCTGGCGGATACGCTTCCAATTTACTCTCGTCGAATTCATCACCCAGTCCGATGTAAAAGACGCCGGAGATCACGGTATAGACCCGATCCTCTGGGTGCTTGTGGGGCATAAGCTTCGCGCCGTAAGGCGCTTTGACCCTGATCGTGTAAGGTCCGGACTCCGAGGGCTGACCTACGACGACGGCCAGCCGGATGGAGGGTGGAAACGCCGGGAAAGGTTTCCAATCGACATCATCGGGCAAGATGGTTTTGAAAACCTCCTGCCCGAGTTGGTGAGGCCGGTCCTCGCTTTGCTGAGCGCTCTTTGCGGCACTGACTTTCTGAGACATACAAACCTCCTTCGTGCAGAAAATGTAAAACGTCACAGAGGCTTTCGAAACAGGTCCGCCAAGATTGGCCTCGAACGCCTTCCATCTTCAACGTCCTCGAGCTGGGAAATGCGTCGTGCGTCGGCCTAATGCGCGATTTGGCCCAGATAATATCCGAGCCGATTTTCGACATCGCCCGGCTTGTGGAAGCCGCGCGCGATCAGCGCCTTGATCCCTTCCTGGGCGGCGGGTCGCCCGAGCGAAGCGATGCACGCATCCCACCCGGCGCCGAGCTCGACGTCCGGCGGCAGGCTGGTGTTGACGAGGCGCTTAGTCTGAGCGATCGCCCATTTGTCGAACTTGGCGATCCGGGTCGCGAGCGCCTCTACAAACGCATCTAGATCGGCGTCGGGCAAGGCACGATTGATGTAGCCGTAAGCCTCGGCCTGCTCTGCTCTGATGTCTTCCGAGGTCAAGAGCACTTCGAGGGCGCGGTTTCGGCCGATTAGTTGGGGCAAGCGGGCCATTGGGCCGCCGCCAGCGACCATTCCCACGCCCACCTCCCATTGCGAAATGATGGCCTTCTCGCGGCTGGCGAAACTCATGTCGCAGGCCAGCGTGATCTCGCTGCCGTTGCCGGTCGCCCGGCCGCGGATGAGGGCAATGGAGGCGACTGGCAAGCGGGTCAGGCGCGCAAGAAAGTCCGGCCAAGGCGGCAAGCCTGTGGGACCCGCCGGCATGGAGGTCAGGTCCTCAAGCTTGGCAGTGAAATCGGAGTGATTCAGAAAGTAGTCTTCGACCGCGCTGTCGAAGACCACAACCCTGACTTGATCGTCCGCCTCGAGAGCGTCGATAACTTCCTGGAATTGCTTGACCATTACCGGACCCATCACGTTGATCGGCGGGTTGTCGAACGTGACGCGCCAATAGGCGGGCGACTTCCGGGCGACCCGAATCTGTGCGGGTTTTGTAGCTGCACTTGCACTTGTCATGGGATTCTCCTTTGTACTTGTAGTCTCAGAAATTGTTTGATGCCATCAATGCTTTTTCGAGATCTGGATCATTTATTACTTGCTGGGATTTCGTTAATTACTGCCGCGCCTGCCTTGCTAACGATCTCGTCCTGGGAATCCGCGCCTCCCGAAACACCGATTGCGCCAATGATCGAGCCTTTCTCGATCAGTGGGATGCCGCCGCGAGAGGCAATGACTCCATCGAAGGCGAGCAGATAGTTGAGATGCATGAGGTTGATACCGTCCTCGAAGACTTTCGTTGGACGCCGGAAGGTCGCGGCGGCCCGTGCCTTGTGCTCGGCAATTTGAATGGAGGCAAGCATCGCACCGTCCATCCGTTGGAAGGCGACGAGATTGCCGCCGGAATCGACCACCCCTACGTTCATCTTCCAATCCCGTTTCTTCGCTTCTGACACCGCCGCGTGAATAACCGCCTGGGCTCTGTCTAGTGATATCGGTGGGCCGTACGGAGTGTCGAAAGGAATTTTGTCGGGCACAAAATCGAGAGGATTTGGTTCTGTGGACTGCAGCGCTCGACTCGCACTGGCGGCGCTTCCTGATTTCTCATTTGACATATAGCCTCCTTCGCCTTTCAATGCATCGCAACTTTTTGCGGCTGCCCAGTTCAACGTCGTCCTGTACCTTGCGGCTCAGGCGGTGAAATCGCCTTGGCCGCCTTCGCCGGTGACAACGGCGAACCGGTGTGATCGTCAAATCAAGCAGAAGCGTGGGCGGCTCGTTACGCACATTTGATGCAATCAGGTGACATAAAGCATGCGACCAAATGCATGGAAGACGCACAATTGGACGATAGTATCGGCGATACAAGGGAATCGTCGAGGTCTTCGGCCATTCCGCTGTTTGCCACGACAGAAATTCACTACTACGCGCTAAAGACATTGCAAGAAAATAGGCCGAGGTAGCAGTTTTTTAGACCGCCGGCAGGTACAGAAGTTTGATTGTGCGGGAGGTCGGCCCGCGTTTGCAGAAGCTCACTGTCCATAACCCGGCGGGTGTGGACCATCCGAACATTAGGCAAGTTTTTCTGATACTCCAGTGACGAGCAATTGCAGAAGCGTTGCTACATCCGAACACTGAGCAATTGCCACTTCCGGGGATTTTGATAGACAACTTTATGCCGTACGCCATCCCGCAACTCAACTCAACTGAGGAATTCAAGTTTTAAAAGTGACGCCGCTGATGCTCGTTCCTAGTTAACCGGGACGCTCTTCATTACCACACCAATCACCTTGCCGGGCCCGGACTCCTGCGCAAACGCCACAATCCGAAGATTCATCGGACCTGGACCAGGGAGCTTGAGCTTGACCCGAAAATCTTGTCCAAGACTTTTTCCCGGCTCCAACTTGCCCACTTTTGTGAATTCGGTCACCACTGCGACATGGCTAAGATGACGCCCACTATTTTCTCCCCGCGCCACCTGTGACTCTGCGTGGTCGAGGGCGATAGCCACATACACATCGGCCTTGTGTTTTTCAGAGCTGACGTCAGATTCGACACGCCCTCGAACGATGGCGGGATTCCCTGGATCTACGCTCACCGAAACTAGCCGCATAGGAACTTTCGGAGCAGAAGCGGCCTTTTGAAGAAGTTGTACGACTTCTGCGTTGTTATGGGCCTGTAACTCCTGGGTTCCATCCACGAGGAATTGCGGAGTGTACGGGGATTTCAGTCGAAGAGCTTGGGCATATGCGCTCTGCCGGTCCGTGATGGAAGCGGAGGAGTATGGATCTGTCCACCCATCGTGGTTCCAGTAGTCCACGTGCTCACTGAGAACAATCAGTTGCGTCCCGGGAACAGGTTGCAAGGCGTCCATTTTTGCCAACAGTGCGTCCGCCGGAGGACAACTGGAACAGCCTTCCGAGGTGAACAACTCCACGAGTATGGGAGTGGTGGGCGCGCTATCAGCGGCGGCGAGATGAGTTCCTAACCAACCTGCGCTCGCCAATAGAAAAGGAAGAAATAAACATATGCTAAGTGCCCCCGTTTTGATTTGCAGGGAGCCAATTCGCAATACGATGCTTGGGCGGATTAAGACCTGCCCAATGCGAGTGATCAGAGTTGCCTTACGATTTGAGGGATCCATGCTTGGCTTGTTCAAGCTCGCTGCTCGGGGCCGAATCGGGAACTTCCAATAGACTTCATCCACTAGACTGCAGCCTTCTGGGAGAAGCAGTCGAGAACATGTGAATGATCGACTCCAATCGCCTGAACGTATTTCTCCTATTAGATATATTCGCTCATCACCCGGCTTGCGACAATGACCACATTATGGGATTCCCCTATGACCAGTCGCTCTGCCGCTCAAACCCCTCTCACCAAAGAGCACGCTCTTAAGTTGACGGACGGCTTTGGGCATCTCTTCCGCCATCGTGTTCCCGAAGCCCAAGATAAATCCCTGGCGAGGAGTCTCGCTCAAGTAAGCAGGGGAAAGCGGCCAAAGCCAAAGCTTCTCACGTGCCGCGCGCGCCGCCACTTCCTGGTCGCGGAATCCTTTCGGCAAGATGACGGCGAGATGCATTCCAGCTTCCGATCCATGTATTTCCAACGCAGAACCGAATTCTCTTTGAAGTCCATCAACGAGCGCACTCCGCCGCAGTGAGTAAAGCAGGCGCATGCGGCGAATGTGGCGCGCGAAATGGCCCTCATTCATGAAGTCCGTGAGTACCGCCTGGAAAAAGTGTGGCGGCGCTATATCCATGGCATACCGCACGGCCGTAAAACGATCGACCAGATCCTGTGGGATAACAACGTAGCCGAGTCGTAAGGAAGGGAACAAAGTCTTGCTGAAGGTTCCGATATAAATGACGCGGGAGTTGTGGTCGAGACCTTGCAGCGAAGCGATAGGCATATTCCCATACCGATACTCGCTGTCGTAATCGTCCTCGATTACCCAGGACCCTGAACTCTGTGCCCAGTCTAGTAATTGAAGGCGACGTGAAGCGCTCATGGTGGCCCCGAGTGGGTATTGATGAGAGGGTGCGACAAAAGCGGCTTTGGCTTTGTGGAATTTCCTGATGCCAAAGGCGACATCCAAGCCTTCGTTGTCCACCGGGACGGGCACCAGACGGCAGCCCGCCGCGGTTAATACTTGACGCGTCAACCAATACCCAGGTTCTTCCACCCATGCGGCGCTTCGATCATCAAGCAAAACACGCGCAGAAATCTCCAGAGCCTGCTGAGAGCCGGCGACAATCATGACTTGCTGCGGATCGCAACGAACCGCTCGCGCGGTTCTGAGGTAAGTACAGATGGCTTTGCGCAGCTCTTCGAAACCAAGCGGTCCACCATAGTACATTTCCCTTGCGCGGGGACTTCGGCAATGGCGCATAACCAGGCGGGACCAAGTCTGGAATGGAAATTGGTCGATCGCCGGCTGGCCTGCGTTGAAGGCCCCCAAACCACGCAGCCAGGGGAGCCTTTCGTACGGAGCAAGCAACCTCGCACGTTTCGAAGCGGCCCGCGCACCGGAACGAATCGTGGCTGAACCATTCGAGATTCCATCACTGGACGTCAATTGATCTGGCAGCGAACTGCAGACAAAAGTTCCCGCACCAGCGCGAGCCTCGAAATAGCCTTCCGCCAGAAGCTGAGAATACGCAGTTAGCACAGGTATTCGAGATATCTTCAGTTCAATAGCAAGCGCTCGAGTCGATGGAATCTGCTGGCCCGCCCCCAAGTTTCGGCTGACGATCATGGAACGGTAGGCGTCATAGATCTGTTTGTGCAAAGGTTTCGCGGCCTTCCGGTCGACGGCAATGACGGGCGGCAGCGCGCTCGGTACTTTCTTCATGGCCCATCCAACTGGTCATAATGAATTCGGCTTAAGTGGATATTGCGCCCTACCACTCTTCCACGCAACATCAAAAATATCGATTTGCCGTATCGTCTTTAACTTTTAGTTCCGGTGCAACAGATGTGGGACGTCGGTGCTGACGCCCCTGCAGGCCCAAAGAAGCTTTCCATCTCGAGGGACGAGAGAGCTATTGGCCTAATTTCTAAAGGGGGGTATCTCTAAGTGTGCGATAAGAAAAATCTTCGATCTCAGCTTAACAAGTTCCACTTGCGCTTTCTGATTGTTTTTCTGGTTGCAATGATTGGTTTTTGTGTTTCTACATCTGCACAGCAAACCACCATCGTTGGGACGGTTACCGATCCTTCCGGTGCCGCTGTCCCGAATGTGGCTGTCACTGTGACCAACGTCGATACGGGCGCAGCACGAACGTTTCCTACAAATGACTCCGGTCAGTACGCTGCTGTCGATTTGCAGATCGGCCATTACGTGGTCAAAGCCGAAGCCAAGGGTTTCAAGGTCGCAGAACAAAAAGACATCGTTCTGACGATTGGCGCCCGCATCCGCGTCGATTTCCAAATGCAATTGGGCGCGGCGCAGGAAACCGTTACGGTCGAAGCCAATGCCGTACAGGTTCAAACCGATTCCGGCGAGCGCAGCAACCTCATCACCGGCCAGCAGATGAGCCAGATCGCTGTGGCCGGGCGAAGTATTTACCAGCTTGCTGCATTGACGCCAGGAGCCTCGAGCCAGATTGGCAGTGGGGGTATGGGCGCAGGTGAGGTTAATACGCCAGTGGGTGGCGACAATAACGTGGAATTCAATGGTATGCGCCAGAACCACAACATCTACTTATTGGATGGTGGTGAAGACGATGACCGCGGCGGCGCGGGCGGCATGAGCATTGCCCCGTCCACGGACGCTATCGCGGAATTCCGCGCTCTTACTTCCAATTACAGCGCGGATTACGGTCTCTCTTCCGCCGGCACGATGACCATGGTGCTGAAGTCTGGAACGAGCCAGTTCCATGCTTCCGCATGGGAATTCAATCGCAACGACTATTTCGATGCACAAAATTATTTTGTGCCAAATCAGGAACTCCGCCTCAACGTTTACGGCTTCAACGTCGGCGGCCCGGTAACCCTCGGCCATTTCTACAACCCAGACAAGAAGAGGACCTTCTTCTTCTACAATATGGAATGGCGACCGCTGGTTCAGGGCGGCGCAACCAACCAGACGGTTCCCGGCACCGCGACTTATGGCGGCAATTTCAGTTCGCTCGGCACTCCGATCACAGTTCCGACGACCGCCCAAGTTGCCCCCGGGGTTCTTTTTGCTAACTGTCCCGGTGGCGTGGCTCCCGCCGGAATCGCGCAGGGTTCACCCTTCCCCGGCAACGTTATTCCGAGTTGCATGATCAATCAGAACGCTGCAGCTTTGGTTGCAGCCGGTATTTTTCCGGCGGACAACGCAACAACCGGCGGCGCCAACCCACAACCCGAATTCAAGGGCGGCGCCAACGCTGTCACGAATTTGCGGGAAGAGGTTGTCCGCATCGACCATAACTTCAACAGCAAGTTCTCTGTTTTCGGACATTACATCGCCGAACAAGTCACCCAGGGTTTCGCAACCAGCCAGTGGAGCGGAGACAACGTTCCTACGGTCGGCGACAACTTCGGCAACCCGTCGTATAGCGCCGTTATCCATACCACCTATACGA